>Cam_p2__coassemble_852_pt1 | contig 104379 bp, 111 predicted proteins | sample Cam_p2__metabat2_low_PE_032 | metagenome-assembled genome bin Cam_p2 | reverse complement strand
CTTTAATGACCTGACTGGCAAAAGTCGAGGATATAAAAAGACCTCCCTTGATAGCTATGAAGAATGCCCTTCGCAAGACCGGGCTTCAAAGAGCTATCAAGGGAGGTCTAATCATTTACAATACGACTTTTGAAAGCAAGGTCGTTTCCTTTGCATTCACTTCGCTTTCGATGGCTTCCATCTTAGCATTAAGCTCAGCTACAAAGGCTTCATCCTTAATGGATCCCAAATTAATTTTTACATTAAGGAACGCACCTTTTACGGCGACCCGCGCATTCATTGCAGCCACGGCACCATCGGTTACCGCATTTTGATTGCCTTTAGTAATGACTTCCTCTGCTAAGGCAAACAATTCATTTGCCGCCTCACCTACATGGAACGGCACAAGTGCCGCTTTCTTGGTTGCCGTTTGAATAGCTTCGGAACGAACCGCCTTTTCTTCATCCGTTCCCTTCGGCAATTTAAAAGCTGCCATAATCTTATTAAAAGCATTACTGTCTTCGTCAATAAAATTAACGAACTTCGTTTTTAATTCGCTTGCCTTTGCCTGTACGGCTTTCATATCGGCTTCCACCACAGCATACTTTTCCTTCCCGATAGTAAGGGATGCTACCATTTCTACTAATGCTGCTGCCGATGCCGCATTAAGTGCGGCAATACTACCGCCGCCCGGAGCCGGTGAACTGGAACCGGTTTCGTTAATAAATGCTTCTACGGATAATCCTTTTAATTCCATGAATATTCTCCCATTGTTTATATATTAGAAAAGTCCGATAATCTTGCCATCTTCAGTTACATCCATAGCCAAAGCCGCCGGCTTCTTCGGTAACCCCGGCATAACCATAATATTACTGGTTTGGCAAACGATAAAACCTGCCCCATTAGCTACGCGCACATCCTGTACGGTAATAGTAAAGTCCTTCGGTGCCCCCAATAAAGTAGGATCATCGCTTAAGGAATACTGTGTTTTAGCCATACAAACAGGCAGTTTATCTAAGCCCCATGTTTCCAACTGTTGAATTTGCTTCTTTGCATTTGGCGTAAATTCAACACCATTACCACCGTAAATACGTTGTACTACTTTTTCAATCTTTGTCGGAATGGGCTCATTAACATCGTACATCATGACCGGTTTAATATCCGTACCTTCTACCATAGCTGCCACCTGTTTAGCCATGTCGATACCGCCGGCACCGCCTTTTTCCCAGCATTCGTTGAGGGTAACGTCTACGCCATAGCTGTCACATTTTTGAAGCAGCATATCGATTTCTGCCGGTGTATCCGTAGCAAATTTATTGATAGCTACCAAAACCGGTAACCCAAAAGCACGCATATTTTCTACCTGTTTAGCTAAGTTGACAAAGCCTTCGCCAACAGCTTTCGGATTTTCAATACCGAGGTCCTTCTTTGCTACGCCACCATGCATCTTCAATGCCCGAATCGTAGCAACCAAAACGACCGCATCCGGATAAATATCTCCGTAATGACATTTAATATCCAGGAATTTTTCAGCCCCTAAATCCGCACCGAAGCCGGCTTCCGTAATAACAATATCGCCTAACTTCAAGGCTAATTTAGTCGCCAAAATAGAGTTACAACCATGAGCAATATTGGCAAACGGACCACCATGGACGATGGCCGGCGTATGTTCCAAGGTCTGCACTAAATTAGGTTTAATAGCATCCTTCATGAGCATTGCCATCGCCCCTTCACAACCCAGTTGATGTACATAGACAGGATCACCGTCAAGATTGCAACCAATAACAATGTTACCGAAGCGGCGTTTCAAATCTTCCAAGCTCGTCGCCAAGCAAAGGATAGCCATAATTTCCGAGGCAACGGTAATCATAAAGCCGTCTTCTCTGGGGAAGCCACATACCTTACCGCCTAATCCCACCGTTACATGACGAAGCGCCCGATCATTCATATCCATTACGCGACGCCAAGAAACTTGACGCACATCGATACGCAGTTCATTCCCCTGGTGTACATGATTATCTATCATGGCTGCCAATAAATTATTAGCCGCTGTAATTGCATGCATATCTCCGGTAAAATGAAGGTTAATATCTTCCATCGGTACTACTTGAGCATAGCCACCGCCGGCAGCGCCTCCTTTAATACCGAACACCGGTCCCAGCGATGGTTCGCGTAAAGCGATAATTGCGTTCTTACCTATTTTATTCAGCGCCTGACCGAGACCAATGCTGGTCGTCGATTTACCTTCGCCGGCCGGCGTAGGCGTAATAGCCGTTACCAACACCAATTTACCATCCGGTCGGTCCTTAAGACGATTAAAAATATCCAAGGATACTTTCGCCTTATAATGACCGTACTGTTCCAGCTCTTCCGGTTTAATTCCGCAGTTGTCGGCAATGGTTGTTATCGGCTCCATTACGTTCTGTTGCGCAATTTCAATATCGCTTAACATGCGAGCACCTCCCATAATCTTCTCAATCTGAGTATCCACTGTAATAGTAACCACAAACAGTATCGGTGCCATCCGTAAGAACGGCAATACACCTACGATAACCTTTTAAACAAAAGAGTATCATCTTAAAGCAAGTCCTACCGGATAGCACACCTATACATTGTCACATATACAATATTGTATTACTAATTAACACGATTAATCAAGTAGCTGTTTTTCTAAAATCTGATTAATATCAAAGTTTTCAATCTGTAGGTAATACTCAGCTGCCATCAAGAGAGATTTCATCGGTACGGTGCCGATAATTTCACTGCCCACTACGCTGACGCCATAACGACGAGCTTCCATCTTAATCATTTCAAAGGCCTGGTATACAGCGGATTTTTCATAATTAACAAGATTCATCGATACCTGTACTTGGTTGCGTTCTTCCAGCATAACTCCCATGGCTTTCACATAGCGTAAGCCACCGCCGATGTGACGGACCTTCTTAGCGATAGCATCGGCAATCGATAGATCGCTGGTATTAAGATTTACATTAAATGCCACCAATGCAGCACGTGCCCCTACGGCGGAGCAGCCGGATTTTTCATTCATTTCTGCCGGTCCATAGTCCGGTACCCATTCGGGATCCTTAATTTTTTCAAAGAAGCCTTCATACTGGCCTTTACGTACGGAAGCTAAGTTACGGCGAGCTTCTTTCGTGCAAGCATCTTCATACAAATATACGGGAATACCCATGTCACCATACGCTTTACCTACCGTATTGGCAATAGCCACACATTCTTCCATCGTCACTTCGGACACCGGTGTGAACGGCACAACATCAACGGCACCAAAGCGCGGATGGGCCCCTTCATGAGTGCGCATGTCGATGAGTTCAATAGCCACCTTGGCCATGTTAATAGCTGCTTCCGTAACAGCTTCCGGCGAACCAATAATAGTCACTACCGAACGGTTATGGTCAGCATCGCTGGAATAATCCAAAATACGAAGATTTTTAATTTTGCGTGCTTCGTCAACGATTTTTTCCACCTTAGCCTTGTCGCGGCCTTCACTGAAATTCGGGACAAATTCAACTAGCTTTGCCATAATACTACATCCTCCAGTCTTTTATACAGGTTCAAATGATTCTTCATACCGTATATCATACCGTATGTTCTTTGTTACGTCTAATGTTACATCAAATATCGACTAAAAAACGTCTATCACAATTTTGAATATTGATTTAATTTTTTGACCCATTTCAGACGTAAGGGTTTTATAGTGTAGTCAGCGAGATAAGTTTGCTGATAATTATATTCGGGAGGGCTTCATGGAAATTACTGTCATTCCCCGTCAACGGGCGTTTTCCTCAACTTGGTCCGGTGGCACTACCACCGAGTTCTTTATCTCTCCTCACCAAAGCTCTTATCAAAAAAGAGACTTTGACATACGGATAAGCTCGGCTACAGTAGACCTTAATGAATCAGAATTTACCGTACTTTCCGGATATGATCGCATAATTACTCCGCTAACCAATCAATTGTACCTTTCCTTTCAAGAGACAGCGGACACCTATCACCTACAGCCATTGGATTTGGCGTTCTTTGATGGGGCTCACCATACGCATTGCGTGGGACGGGCCACCGACTTTAATGTGATGGTCCGCAAAGGCTTGAAGGCAACGGCAGATGTCCTCACAACGTCTACCTATCTCAAACCTGCAGCACATAGCTTTATCTATGTGCCAAGCCTTCAGCCTTCCCCTCTGCGGGGATCGTATTTGGAGCACGAACGACTACAAGGTGACACACTATATCATTTCACGCGGCAAAGTTCTCCGGCCTATCTCCATTTAGAAGAGTCGGGCTTACGCATACTCTATGTCACAGTAGACAACGGTTCCGTTTCACTTCGGTAAATTTGCCGCAACGTTATAACCACACGCGTTGTTGTGCATTTTTATATATCGTATAGACTACCACTCTATACATACTCCATCTTCTTTACAAACAAAAGACCTCGGGCCTCCACGCTCGAGGTCTTTTGTTGTATTTTCATTATCAGTCTCCCACACAACTGTTTGCCATGGTTCCTCAATAAGGTACCATGATATAATAAAACAATAATTATTTCTCTATCAATTTAGTCATCTACAATAAATTCTATCAGTAAGAAGTCAATTATTTTATGTGAGAAAGGGATTTAAATGAAAGAAACAGATCAAACCACAACCGCATCAACAATCCAACAGAACACACCGGACGCACTACACGCTGATATTGAGGCTTTACTCAGCAGTCGTTGCACCATTCCCGGCAGTTTACCCCAGTGGGAAAAGGCTTTCACCAAACTATGTATGGCTTGGGGGCGCATTGAGGATAGCATCAACCCCGTCCACATCGTGTACAGTGCCGACAATGGCATCACGGAAGAGCCACATATTCAGTATCCCCAGTCCATCACCTATCATCATACGGCGAACATGCTTCACGGCGGTGCTACCATCAGTGCCTTTTGCCGCTTCAACACGATTCCTTTAGTCATTGCCGATGTGGGAATTAATCATCCTGAACCGGTAGGGCTCAATTTGAAAGCAGCTTCCGGAACAAAGAACTTTACCAAAGAACCGTCCATGTCAAAAGAAGAATATACCCACGTGTGGAACAAAGCCGCTCAGCTTATTGCTAACCAAAAAGAAGCCGGTTACAATCTGATTTCCTTCGGTGAAATGGGAATCGGTAACACTACAACCTCGGCAGCCGTATTGAGTGCCTTAACAGGATTGCCACCGGAAGAAACGGTAGGCTACGGATCCGGAGCCAGTGAAGAAACGTATCGCATCAAGCGCGATATAGTTAGACGAGGACTCGCTTTGCATCACGATGCGATGACATCACCGCAGGACATTCTCCGTTGCGTCGGTGGCTTTGACCTCGTCGCATTGACCTCGTCCATGCTCGCCTGCATGGAGCAACAGCTCCCCTTTGTCATCGATGGGTTCATCACTGCCGTTGCCTTAGCGGCTGCCTATGCCATTGATCCTAAGGTCGCCGACTATGCATTGCCATCACACCAATCGCGTGAAACCGGCATGACAGCGGCACTTGCCTTTGCCCACCAACCACCGGAGTCAGTCATGCTTCATGCTTCCATGGCCCTCGGCGAAGGATCCGGCGCGGTGTTAATGGTACAATTATTAAAAACTATCTACTATGCATTCACCCACATTATATCCTTGGAAGATATTTTTAAAGAAACATTGCCATAAGGAAGTACTCTGGCTATTAACTATCATCGGTAATTTACTATTGTACAGCGAAAGAGGGTATCATAGCCGCGCAGAGAGCATTCGCAAGACCTGCCTTCCCCTATCTTGCTTGGCTATTAACTATCATCGGTAATTTACTATTATATAGCGAAAGAGGGTATCATAGCCGCGCAGAGAGCATTCGCAAGACTTGCCTTTCCTTAATCTTGCTTGGCTATTAACTATCATCGGCAATTTACTATATATACAGCGAAAGAGGGTATCATAGCCGCACAGAGAGCATTCGTAAGACCTGCCTTCCCCTATCTTGCTTGGCTATTAACTATCATCGATAACTTACTATTATACAGCGAAAGAGGGTATCATAGCCGCGCAGAGAGCATTCGTAAGACCTGCTCTCCTAGCGGCTATGATACCCTCTAAGCCTATTACTAGAAACCGATGAAAGTTACTTAGCCAACAACTGCTGTACCATTGCCTTCAATTCATTAATTTCAGCTTCTTGTTTAGCCAAACCTTCTTGTTGTTTTTGAATATCTGCTTGTTGCTGTTTAATAATAGCATCTTGCTGTGCATCGCGTGCTTCCATAGCATTTACCATGCGAACAAGTTCTGCCTTAGACTTGCCGCTGTACGATTCACCGCTGCCTGTACGCCAGCTAATACCCATGTTCCACATGTTTTCACCGTTACCGAAAGCACCGCCTATGGAAAGCTGCGTTACTTCGTTCGGACGATAGAAAGCACCTAAGGCCATTGCCGAAGTTCCCTTATACGCACCTACCCCGGCAGCAATGTTCCACTTATCATCCGCATCAAAGTCAAGAGGGTGTAATGCAGCGAGTGCCGCAGCACCGGCCCCCACACGATTAATCTTTTTATCTAGATGACGAACCTGGTTATTCATTCCTTGCTCGACATTCCATAATTGACCACCCGTAACAGCATCATGGCTTCCCTCGTAAATATCGCCATCAGCAAGATTAGAAATTTTCTTGCCATTCATATTAATTCCAGTGCTGTTGATAGTAGGACCATCATTCACAGTAACACTATTAACACTAATATCTTTATGCAAGGATACCTTTACATCACTGCCGCTAACGCTAGTTGTAATATTGGAGTCATCGCCTTTAACGCCCAATTTGCCACTTTCGCTAAGGGTTGTGCTATTGCCATCATCAGCAGTGAGTGTTGTTTCGATAACAGCTGCCTTGCCCTGCTGTGTTGTAGTAGTATCCGCTGCTGTATCAGTTCCGCTAGTACCTACATTCGTTCCACTAATACCCGTATTATCTGTTGTTGTATTGCCGTCAGTCGTTGTAGTCGTACTAGTCGTACTAGTCATATCTGTTACTTCTTTATAAGATACATTGTCTGAACCGGAGTTTGTAAAGTTAGTACTAATTGTCCAAGAACCATCACTACCTTTAACAAGCTTAATGCCATCACCGGCAATAAGATTACCCGATCCGCCGGCACTCTCAGCTACCTTCTTCAACTGCGCTACATTGACAGCGTCCGTGTCAGCAAGACCAGCTGCCACATTCGTAATACGGCGAGTTGATTGACCGCTTACACCAACGGATACGGCTGCATGCGTTGGTCGCCAAATATAGGAAGTATCTGATGATTGACCATTTGTGCCTGTTTTGTCCCAACCGGACTTATTAAGCTGGGATTCAGAATCATTCAAAACAGAACCAAATCCAAGTGCTACACCGCCTTCTGCTTTTACATTGGCATTGTAACCAAGGATAGTGGCATTGGAAACAGTGAGTTCGGTTTCCTGTTCTGCAGAACCAAGGATGACAGAATTATTGACGCTTGTCAGCTTACGTTTATCACCTAAGAGCTGAGTATTGGTTACCGTATCTGTTGTGTTCTCAGAACCTATGATGGAAAGATTTTTAGAATTGGAAGATGTATTTTTAAAACCATCCAAGAGTACATATTTATCATTTTCGGAATTATTGTTGACCCCTAAGAGCTGAGAATAAGTTGTACCATCAAGCTGGTTACCACCGCCCATGACAAGAGCCGCTCCACCAGCATGTGTCCGCACCCCTTCAATCAGAGCATCTTGCATATCTTTCACCGAATTATATCTCGCTGATGAACTTGGTGTAGTAATTGTAGCACTAGACTTAGATACCGTATTACCAGCCCCTATCACAATCGCACCATTACTGTTCGTCACTTTATTGGCAGCCCCATTAATCACATTAGCAATACCAAAAGTAGATCCACCTGTCATTGATTCATTAGAGTTAAAGGTCCCTACAATGGTGGCAAAGGAATTTTTTGTTGCATTATCTAAAGTATCTGAAGAATCCTTCGCCTCATACTGACTGGAGTGCACATTATAACTCCCAATATTAGTAGCAAAGCCACCGCCCGTATACGAATTTGTTCCAAGGGTTGTCGACGCAACACCAAATTGGCGTAATTTTGTTGCTGTCGTATCGCCGATGGCAATATCATTTTTTTCGAGCGTATGACTGCCCACTTCAATCGCTCCTGTACGTGCATACGTATTCTGTCCAATGGCAATAGCTGCCGGTAAATTTTCTTTGGCGCCCGCATTATCGGGAATATGCCAACCCGTTTGGATGAACCCGAAGAATGGTATGGGTATCCCTGTTTTTTCTGCTTCCTCTCCAAAGGACAGTAACGCTTCTTGTGTACCACCACCAATAAAAAACCTGGCATTTGGTCCAACGGCAATATTCGTGTCTTTATTCGTTGGCGAAATATCATACTTGCTGATGCCGCCATTTAAAATGACATCCTTATCCGCAGCATCAACGGTACTAGTTCCTAGAAGAGTCCCCCCAAACACAAGCGTCGCCATTATAGACGCAGTTAATTGTTCTGTTCGTTTCCCACTTACTTTCATGGTCATCTCCTTTCATCGCCTGATGAAGGTGCCATTGTCAAAGCCGGTCGCGTCTTAGCCTATGTGCAGTTAATAAATAATGAATGTATGCTAACCCCTAGAATGAAAAAGCGGTTTGAAGATCCAAAAGCACCTTCGAACCGCTTTCTTGCTATATTTATATAAGGAAAAGGCCCTAGAGGGCCATCTTTATTGATATAATTAATTTATGAGCAAAAAAATTAATTGGTTAATTGTAAAATGAAACTGAACACATAAAAAAATCCATAGTGACTACGCCGTGTTATGATTAAAGTGACCAAACCCAACCAAACACACGAGGTATCACTATGGACTACATTAATCATAACACATCATTGCGTACAAACAAACACCTATCCTATGAAGAACGTTTCTACATCGAAAAGCAGTTGCAGTCTAATATCTCAAAGTCAACCAGTGCCAAGGCACTTGGTTGTTCCAGAACAACTTTATACTGAAATCAAACGCAGCACCGTAGTACAAATTAAGTGAGGAAAACCAATACTCATGTACTTGGCCGATCGAGGTCAGGACCATTGCGAAACATCTAGGAAAGGTTCTTTCAGCACTTTGAAAGATGGTATCGTTAAAGCATTTTTAGCCTGGGTAGAGCATACGGTTTTAAAAGATAGATAGTCGGTAGATGTATCTACTGGCTATGCTATACGTCACCACTTGTTTACACGCTATGCAATGGTATTATGTAAAACGATTACATCAGATAATGATCTAAAATTTTCCTCTATCATTGATTTAGAAAACGATACACTTCAAATCTTTTTTGCTCATCCCTATGCCGCATGGGAGCATGGCTCCAATAAAAGGCACAATACATTATTGTGTCGCTTTATCCCTAAAGGTGAACCTATTCACACATTATCTGAAGCAACTCTCATACGAGCAACAAATTGTGTAATACATTGCCTAGAAAAATCCTCGGTTACCATACGACGCAAAAGGCATTGCTTGGCGAAATCAAAAAGCTACCGGTTACAGCAAATGTTCAATTTCATATTGCAAATTAAAACTAATTTGTTGTTTTTCTAATATCTTGTTTTTCAATATATTTCCTTTTTTAATTGTTCCACAATATCCATAATATTCGGTATTTCATAGACCTGCCATGTACCGTCTTCTAACTGTCGCATCCGAAGAACGATAGGTATTGTTTCGGGCGGATTAGTGGCTTTAGCAGCAATTCGCACATCCACCACTCCATCCTTTACCGTAGTGATCTGTACTTCTTTCCATGAAAAAGTAATATCCGCCATAGCGTAAGAACGGCGTAGCTGTACCATATCACCCACCAGAGGATCCTCTCCATTTTTTTCAACAGATTCACGTTCCACTTCATTGCTATGTCCGGTAAGATCTTTCATCTCATGGTCGGTTTTCTTCTGTGCCCTTTTATGCACTTCCTTTGCAATCGCATCTTTTATTAATGCCGTACCTACCTCTTTTGCTAACGGCTTTAATGCTGCTGACCATGGATTTGCTTTTAACTCTTCATCAGAGCTCACCCAGTCATCGATGGCATGTCCCAATATAGATCGCACATCCACATGCTCATAAATGGTTGCTACATCATTCTTATCGGCTGCTGTTTGTAATAACCGAACCGTGTATATCGGTTGGCGCGGTAGATACCAGCCAAAATAACCGGCTATGACAGCTGCCACCGCTAAAATTGCGGCAAGGCCTATCCATCTCAGCTGTATTTGTTTCATTGTACTCTCCTAGATAATACGCCGTAACCTACAACATAAAAGACACTGTCCACACGGACAGTGTCTTTTTTATCCTTCTATATCACTCGTTTAACTGTCAGCGATACCTCACCAGCAGTATATCATGAGACAACTGTTTCGTAAAGAAATCCCTTTTGTCGAAGCGTATCAATGATGAGGGACAACCGTTCCGGTGTATCAGCACCAATAAGGTGAGTATGCACACCACCACTAACGGTGCTAAGCAGTTGATTCGCCGAGGAAGCAAATTTTTCTATAAACTGTCGACACTCCTCTAAGGTGCGGATATATAAGGACGCCTCAATATGACCGTACACATCGTGTTCCACACCGATGGTATACATCACGCCTCCCATAGCAATAATGGTAGTAAGCTCTTCCTCCACGCGTGCTGCATCATGGCGACATACAATAATGCGCTTTACACTACTACTGCCGGGCATGGTCATCGTATAACCTCTGGGGGTGGATAAAATCGGATAGCCTTCCTGCCGTAAAGCGGCAATATCTCCAACAATAATAGGTCTAGATACACCGCACATTTCCGCTAATTCACCACCGGCAATAGGAGCATTCGCTTTCGCCAAATATCTGATAATTGTCTGTTGTCGTTCTTTACTCCGCATAGTATCTCCTTATTCCCATTTCAGTATCGCTGTGCTCATACCCTTTTTAACTCTCTTCTAATTAGAATTTTATTATCCTCTTACTAATGTAGTTATCTCTATATTAATCTTTTAGCAATAATTTTACTACCATTTTAAATACTATCCCTTGATAGTATTTATGCTCCTTGGTGCTCTAATTGCTCCAACGAACGCTGTTTGCTTTCTGTACCTAGAGTAATAACTACTACCGCTATTATAACAAACATAGCAGCAAATACATAGAAGATGTGGCGCATGTCCCATTGTGCTGTCAGCAGGACACCTACTAACATAGGGGCTACCATGCCGCCGATACGTCCTACACCGGCAGCCCAACCACAACCTAACCCGCGAATAGCTGTCGGATAAAGTTCCGGTGTATACGCATACATAACACCCCAAGCACCCAAATTAAAAAATGACATCAGAGCACCACTTATTAAAAGCACCGTTACCGTTCCTGCATGGCCGAAAAAATAACTAGCTACACCACTGCCCAGCAAAAAGACAGACAATGTATATTTACGTCCCCAATGTTCTACTAACCAAGCAGCACACATATATCCCGGTAATTGTGCTATGGTCATAAAGAAAACATACTCTGATGTTTTCACCACAGAAAAACCTTGTTGATACACAAGAGAAGGTAGCCACATGAAGATTCCGTAATAACTGAATACAATGCCGAACCAAGCCAACCATAGCATGACTGTACGACGACGTAAAGATGGCTGCCATAATGCTCCGGGCCCCTTTGTAATGGTTTCTTTACCATCTTTCTTCGCATCAGTCGTAATTATGTTATTATCTTTCTCAACTACACCGGTACAAGGTGACTTCATTTCTTTTTCAATTGAGCCTGCTTTATTAACTTCTATTATGTTACTCTCTAGCATATTATTCTTGGAAAGCAGTTTACTATTCCGCTTACGCTGATTAGCTACCACTGCTGCATGTGATGCAATCGGACATTGTTCCTCTTCAATGGCAGTTACAATTGCCCTAGCTTCGTCTATCCGTCCCTTACGCAATAAGTAACGCACTGATTCCGGTAAATGGGCACGTATTAAACCTATATATAATGCCGGTAACGCACCAACTAAAAAAGCAAAGCGCCATCCTGTATGAGGTACAAGAAAATAAGCTATAGCCGCTGCCAACAACCATCCTACGGCCCAAAAGCTTTCCAGTATAACAATAAATCGACCGCGCACAGCCGTAGGGATATATTCTGTCATAAGGGTAGCCGCTACGGGCAGTTCCCCACCTAGTCCTACACCTACTAAAAAACGAAATATCAGTAACCATTCATAGTTGGGTGCTACTGCGCACAATGCCGTTGCCAGACTATATAAAAAAACAGTCCACGCAAAAACGCGTTTACGTCCAATAACATCCGCCAGTGTACCTGATGTGACCGCCCCCAAAGCCATACCAATAAGTCCGATGCTACCTAGCCACCCAACTTCCGTGCCACTAAGTCCCCATTCGTGAATTAACCGAGGCATTAAAAATGCAATAATCCCAGTATCCATGGAATCAAAAGCCCAGCCCAAACCAGATACCATTAATATTTTGTAATGAAAGGGACGCAACTTCATCCCATCCAGACGTGCAATTAATTCAGCCATACAAATACTCCTATCCTCTGCATTACCTAATGATCTAATTACCTAATGATCTAATTACCCAAAGACCTAAATTCAGCCATGTCCGGGCGTGGCTTTCCTCTACATGCATATGCAAAACTTAACAAACTTTACATCTGTTAATATAGATAAGTATAAACACATCTATCTGTACTGTCAATAGACAATGAGCCAATAATTAATAAAAATGCCTCGGCACATAACCGAGGCTATATAAGAATAAAACGATAATTATTAAAACGGGGTACAAAAAAACGAGCCTCCTGAAGAGACTCGTGCAAAGAGATATGGTGGACGATGACAGGATCGAACTGCCGACATCCTGCTTGTAAGGCAGGCGCTCTCCCAGCTGAGCTAATCGTCCATGTTGGTGACCCGTGGGGGAATCGAACCCCCGATACCGCCGTGAAAGGGCGGTGTCTTAACCGCTTGACCAACGGGCCACAGTGGTGATCCATCCGCGACTCGAACGCGGGACACCCTGATTAAAAGTCAGGTGCTCTACCAACTGAGCTAATGGATCATGAAATGGCAGGGGTACAAGGATTCGAACCTTGGAATGACGGAGTCAGAGTCCGTTGCCTTACCGCTTGGCGATACCCCTATATATACAAAGGTTAAAACCTGTGTAAGCATATTGGCTCCCCGAGTAGGACTCGAACCTACGACCGATCGGTTAACAGCCGATTGCTCTACCGACTGAGCTATCGAGGAATAAAAATGGAGCGGAAAACGAGATTCGAACTCGCGACCCCCGCCTTGGCAAGGCGGTGCTCTACCGCTGAGCTATTTCCGCATGTCACAACGAAATTTATTTTACTTCATTTCGTTTAAACTGTCAAGCACTTTTTAAGAAAATTTCTATTTCGTTCTTATTTTTTACTGTCTTGCCTGACTGCTTTATTATAATAACAAAGAGCCTAGTTTATGTCAACACTAATTTTAAAAATTTTTAAGATTGGAGATTCGCATCATCGTGCTACTACTCATGATGTACGCAGACATCAGCGAATCTCCTTTCATCAGTTACACTTCAAACAGAGTAAACACATTAGGAATTATCAAATTCATTGTCCCCAGACCTACCCCCTTATGTGTTGCGCTATCAGAAAGTGCCATCATACGGCCTACCTGTTCTTTAATAGCCGCCTCATCTCGACATGTCGAAACATCAGCACTCAGTGTCTGGACCAAAGTAGCCCCCGTAGGTGTTACTAATTCACCGGTCACTGTCGTCGTATATGTAGGAAACTCACGTAGCAACATTGCTGTAGCCGGTGTTGGCACATCCATTAAGCCGTGCTCGCAATTCACCTTACCTTTGCCAACATGAAGCGGAGAAAAAGTAATAGCCTCATAGCCTAAATATTCCATGCCAATCATAGTACCCACAATGTCGATAATACAATCAATAGCACCCACTTCATGGAAATGCACTTCTTCCAATGTGCTATTATGAACAGCTGCTTCTGCCATGCCTAATCGGTAGAAAGCTTCCACCGATTTTTCTTTAACCCATTTTGACAAATCCGATCCTTCAATAATCTGTTTTATCTCCGTGTAGCTTCGTCGTTCTCCATGGCTGTGTTCATGAGTAAGATGCTTATGCCCGTAATTCCCCTCGCCACGAGCATGACTATGTCCACCATGCCCATGACTATGATGAACCTGTCTAGAACTAGGCAACAATGTCTCACTGATTCTATCATATCCATGGGGATGTTCATGTAAATGTACATCAAAATAGATGCCCTCTACCCCGAGCTTTTCCCCTCGTCGATGAACAAAATGATAGCCTGCCAGATGTAGTTTTTCAATCTCCTGTTGTAAGACGTCATAAGGAAATCCCAAATCAAGCAAAGCTCCTATCATCATATTCCCACTGATGCCGGAAGAAGCCAGCCCTTGTAATACCTTCATTCGCTTTCATCTCCTTATAAATTAATATCTTATACATTATTCAGAAAAGGTCGCAGTCATCCACCGATGCACTGCGACCCTATTTTTATTGTAAGTATTACTTCTTACTTCAACCTGCATTCTTACCTAAGCGTTAGCTTTTCTTCCCGTAACAATTCTTATTTCATATTCATCAACGACCGTCTTGGCGTTTGTTTCCCGGACCGTCTTCAGCAACGGTAACTGTTGCTTCACCGAAAGTTTTCATATCGTTTAACATATGCAGGGAGGCATCTACTACTGATAATCCCATGGCAGACCCCAAGCCTTCTTCTATTGTAAAATGATAAAACAAATATGGCTTGATACCTAAATATTTCATCTGCCCCTGGTGAACAGGATCGTCATAGGCCGCTGACTGGAATACATAGTCTGTGACCCCTTTGCGTAATAAGGAGGCTACCAGTACAGCCGCCCCAGTTACCGCATTATCGAAGACAATCGCCATACGGTGCGCTGCTGCCTGCAAAATAAATCCTGTTAAGGCAGCAATATCCGGAGATCCCACAGAAGCCAAAATCTGCAACGGTTTTTCCGGTGACAGACTATAGCGCTGCAAGGTGGCCGTCAAACGTTCCACTTTTTCATCCGAGGTTAAGGTACATTCATTATTTACGACTAGACGGCGTACAGGATACTCTGTAACAGCTGCAGTTACCGCTAATGCCGATAGCAAAGCGCGTTCACCAACATTGCCTACCGCCACTACCTGAATTCCTTCACTGTGCATGCGATCTGCCCAAACGGCGCCCACCTCGATAGCCGCCTCAGTTTCCTCCGCAGTCATAGCAGGGCTCATGCCGAAAAAGTCAGAACCAGCTTTTACCTTTGCCGTCACTATACCATCAATAGAAGACGTATCTGCTGCCATACCTACATCTACTAAATATACCGGCGCCGATAGCTTTGCCGCTACCGCATGAGTAGCACTTTTCCCCGTAGCCAGCCGCTTCATAACTGCAAGGCTTTCTTTTCCATCTGTTAAATTCTGACGACCGTTTACTGCCGTATCACCGGCAAAAATAATAACACCGTTTTTCACATGATTTGGCTGTTCTACATTAAAAATACCAGCCATGCGCGCCGCAATCTTTTCTAGTTGTGCCAAACTATAAATCGGTTTTGTTAAATTATCAATGCGCAACTGGCACGCATCCATAGCCTGCGTACTTAATGCCCCGATAGCAAAATCTCTCATCATTGGGCGCCTCCTTCCAGTTCATTATACATACGCACCGCCAAATCAAGCATCCCCATTTGTATAGATCCGCCGGAGGCTTCACCGAGGCAGAGTCCAAGGTCAACATATGCTTCAAGACCCAATACTTTCAAAGCGCGTACATGCGCTTTTTCTGCCGACAAATGGGAGGCCATCACATAATCCATGCTTTCCGGCACAATAGCATGAGCAACCAAAGCGCATACTGTCGTATTGAAGCCATCAATAACTACCATAGCATGCTGTGCAGCTGCCCCTAGAATAACACCGGTGATACAAGCAAATTCAAAACCACCTACAGATTGTAAAATACCAAGTCCGTCATTTTTATCAATATGAGCGTATTTTATCAAGGCATCATGCACTACTTTTTGTTTCACCTTAAGTCGTTCGTCGGAAATATTAGTTCCTCGTCCTGTTGCTTCATCAGCAGTAATTCCGGCAAATTTAGCTGTCATTACCGCACTGGAAGTAGTATTAGCAATTCCCATTTCTCCTACGAGGAATACATTATAGCCTTCCTTAACCTTTTCATTTACCAATTCGATACCCGCTTCAATAGCTTTAATGGCTTGAGTCTTAGTCATGGCCGGTGCCTTCAAAAAGTTTTTTGTGCCGTAAGCAATTTTTTCATGCCGCAAACCCGGTACCCAAGACATATCAGCCGCAATGCCTACATCAATAACTTCCATATCCGCTTCGCAGTAATTAGCCAACGCATTCGCACCGGCCCCTTTAGGTATTAAGTAGTTCTGTGTCATGCCTACCGTGACATCCTGTGGGTAGGCGCTAACCCCCATTTCAGCTACTCCGTGATCTGCACTGGCAATAATCATGCATCGCTTAGGAATATGCAAGGTATTATCCTCCAATGACTGATTCGTAGCCATCGCATACTGTGCTGTCATATCCACTAGTTTACCGTAATTGCCGTACATGGCTACTCCGTCCCATGTGCGTTTAACCGCATCGCCGATAGCTATATTCTTCGGCGTAATCGCTTTACAGGTTTCCTCAAATACGCTCATTATATCCTCCTAGTAATGAAGCAAATGTATCTCTGATTTTTTTAGCCCGTTTTAGATAGGCTTCCATCCCTTCACTATCTGTCTCGGCCAATAGGTGACGTACGTGGCTTATTTCCACTTCCAATGAAGCCAATGCCGCATCAATACACTCGGCATTTCCCATAATTATTTCTCGCCACATGGATGGGTTTCCACCGGCTACGCGGGTAATATCCCGAAATCCTCCAGCCGCAAGACGTAGCCGTTGTTCTCCGTCTGCATCTCCTCCGGCTACAGTGGCAACCATACCGGCTACCAAATGCGGCATATGACTGATAGATGCCATGTATGCATCATGTTCTGCCATAGTAATCTCTTCGATGTGTGCTCCAAACAGCTCCCCCCACTGGCGTAACTCCGCAGCTCCATCATCAGACCAACCGGGAGTGTCTTCACTATGTATCACAATCCATGTACAGCCTTCAAAAAGTGTGGCCTTGGCTTCCTCAAAGCCTCCCTTTTCCGATCCTGCCATAGGATGAATGGATACAAACCGCACATGTGGCGGCAAATATTTATACACAGCCTGTACAAAATTATGCTTGGTGCTAGATACATCCGTAACCAATGCTCCTTCTTTTATAAGAGGGGCGACTTCGTTGAATACCACTCCGTTAATATCCGGCGGTAAAGCAAATACTAAAACATCTGCTTCTTTAACTACATCTACCACCGATGTATATGCCGCTGCTACCGCTCCGGAAGCAATGGCCTTATCACATACACTTTGACGCCGAGCATAACCGACAACCCGATATGATGTATGTAACGATAACGCCTTCGCTAGTGAACCGCCCAGTAAGCCTAATCCTATAATTCCGATAACATTACTACTCATGCACTTCTTCATCCTTCCCTTGAGTCTCCAGACTCACCTACTATTCTACCCGGCCTGCCATATTATTGCCGTATACGACTCCATCGACATGACCGCTCTACCATGCATGACCTCTCCGCCACATCATGATATTTACTATTATAGCCTACTCAATATACTTTAGACTAGCCCTTTTCATGGTACATCATACGTTGGCAATAAGCTTACGACTTTTCCACTTACCACTTTGCCAGCGCCATACAAAGATGAGTGCTCGTACTCCTTCATCAATAGCCATTGCCCACCAAATTCCTAGAAGACCCCATCCTAATTGCAGACCGAAGATATACGACAAGGTAACTGCACACAACCACATACCAAATACACCGACTAACATCGGAGTTCTAATATCTCCAGCAGCCTGTAAACATTGCACCATTACAATATTAACAGAACGACCGATTTCCAAAACCATTTCAATGCCTAAAATAGTATGTCCCAAGGCAAGCATATCTGGATCTATTGTAAAAAGTCCTAACACGCTATCGCTAAATACATAAAAAATACCGGTCAAGCCCTCACTGACACAAAGACCTATGCCTACCGTCTGCCATACACGTCGTGAAATTTCTTCTTCTCTATTAGCCCCAACTAAAAAGCCAACTACAATTTGCGCCGCATTGGCTAATGCAATCGTATACATATAACAGAACATAGCAATAATATATACATACACCTTTGTGTTGATGACCACTAATCCTAACAGATTAACCATCATCATAATTGTCGTTTGTGACAGCTGATACGACAAAGTTTCTCCACCGGACGGTACACCTATACGCAACAATGCTTTTAGCATCCGTTTTGGGACCGGCCATATATACTGCCATGATAAACGCAGCGGTAACTGTGTTTTAAATAACCAGTATATAATGATAAGTCCTACTGCCTTACTCAAAGTCGTCGACATAGATACCCCAAACACACCCATAGAAGGTATCGGTCCCCAACCGTAAATTAAAATTGCATTACTAATGATGTGAATGACATTCATCACAAAGGCTACCATCATAGAAATAACCGGCAAAGAGTAACCGCGGAACATGGCAACAAATGCCGTATATACGCCGGTAATCGGTATACTGACCGCAACAATATTCATATACAGCGATGTCTCTGCAAAGATATCTGCCGGTACACCAAGCCAGTGAAAAAAAGTTTCATGAAACAGCCAGATTAAACAAGCCGCAGTAAAGCTGAACACCAAATTAAAAGCCACACTTACCGTTCCCACCTCATTCAGCGACTCCGTTTGCTTGGCACCGCGAAACTGTGCAATCAATATGGTGCTGGCTGTACTCATGACGATAATGAGCATAATAAAAATATTCATAATTTGATTCGCATTAGCTACAGCGGCTACCGCTTCTTGTGAATAATGACTCATCATGAATTGATCTATATTTCCTACCAGCATTTGTAAAAATATTTCGATAAAGATAGGCCAACTCAATGTGACTACCGATAAGCTGACACCTTTTTCTACCTTCTGCATGGCCTCACTCCTTTTCTAAACGAGAAAACCGGATACACAAGGCATCCGGTTTATCGCTATATGCTGTTATATCCGCTCTAAGGCGGCATTGGCAATAAGTGTTTCCCAATCGGCTACCAAGCGGAGCTTTGCCTCCGCCTGTGCCAATAGCCAATTTTCACCTTCCGGGAACCAATTTCCCGGCAAGCAACCACACTTTGCGAAATTAATCGCATATCCTAACCGCGCCACTTCACGGGAAGCCCACCATGCGCCAACGGCCTCCCGTCCTTCCAGATATATTGCGCCCAAGCCCGTTTCAACGAGCCACGCCTCAATATCCGGCCATAGTTCCTTGGGAACCACGCTATCTGCCAAGCATTCATCCAGACTTTTTCTGGCTGCTGCCCGCAATTCCTCCGTTCGCATTTCCATGATGTTCCCTCCGCTACGCTTTATTTATCCGTATCAATTTCGCCCTCTTCGCGCAGATAATCAAGATAATCCTGTCCCCATTCACCAAGAGCTGCCAAGACACCGCTAAATTTAGCTCCTATTTCGCTAAGTGAATATTCTACCTTTGGCGGAATCTGATTATATACTTTACGGTGAATCAAACCGTTTCGTTCCATCGTGCGCAACTGCTTCGTTAAGGTAGCCTGTGTGATTGGTGCCAATACGCGTTCCAGCTCCTTGAATCGCAAGGGGCCATTTTCTAAGTGGTGCATGATCAGTAAAGTCCATTTGCCGGTCAATACCTTCTGTACCGTCACGTACGGGCACTTACCATATAATTCGTGTTCCGCAACGCCTGTTACTGCCATATCATTGCCTCCTTCGCTTATGTACTCCATAAGCATAGGAAAGACTTCGTACGCAAACAACTATCTATTTGCATAGTTAGTCATCTATGATTAGTACCTATTACTTTCACTATGCCCACTATTATTATATCGTATGTAGAAGAAAAAATACAGTGACCACCACGATTTTCTACATGCCCTATTCACAGCTCACTGCCGTACACTACAATATACTTTCTTTTTATTTAAGAAGATGAAAGGCTTCTTCCGCAACAGCCAACGTTTTTTCAATTTCCTTTGGATTATGCATAACCGATACAAAATTACTTTCATACTGACTTGGTGCATAGTAAATTCCATGTTCCAAATTATAATGGAAGAAAGTCTTAAAGGCCTCCATGTCACACGCCGATGCATCGTCAAAGTTACATACCGGACCATCATGGAAGAACAAGGTAAACATAGAGCCTACACGCTGTACTGTCACCGGTACACCAGCGGCTTCACCAAGACGTTCCAATCCTTCACACAGCTCCTTTGTAGCTGCTTCGACGCGGCGGAAAATAGTCGGATCCCGCTGCAATACAGATAGTGTTGCCAAGCCCGCCGTCATAGCAATAGGATTACCACTTAACGTACCTGCCTGATATACCGGCCCGGCCGGTGCTACACAACTCATCACATCTTTGCGCCCGCCAAATACGGCCATCGGCATCCCGCCTCCAACAATCTTGCCGAGACAGGTTAAATCCGGGATGATACCATATAATTTTTGGGCGCCACCTGCGCTAGCTCTGAAGCCGCACATTACTTCATCAAATATAAGCAGAGCACCGTGTTCCTCAGTAACTTCTCGCAAGGTTTCCAGGAAGCCCGGCATCGGCGGCACACAACCCATATTACCGGCTACCGGTTCAACGATAACAGCAGCAATCGTATCTCCTTGTTCATCAAAAAGCCCTCGAATTGCTTGGCTATCATTGTAGGGCATAGTAATTGTATCCGCTGCTGCACCAGCCGGTACACCTGGACTATCCGGTACACCGAAAGTAGCTAAACCCGATCCTGCTTTGACAAGTAGGCTATCACTATGCCCGTGATAACAACCTACAAATTTAACAATTTTATCACGGCCGGTAAAACCGCGCGCTACACGTAACGCACTCATAGTAGCTTCTGTACCAGAATTAACCATACGGAGCATTTCCATCGTTGGCATAAAAGCCTGAATCTTCTTAGCCACTTCTGTTTCAAGCAAAGTCGGAGCACCATAGCTGGTACCGCGCAATACGGCTTCTTGCAAAGCTGCCACTACTTCCGCATTAGCATGCCCCAAAATCATCGGGCCCCAAGACAATACATAGTCTATATATTCATTACCGTCAATATCATAAATACGATCTCCGGAGGCCGAGGCAATAAACGGAGGTTCCGAACCCACACTACGATAGGAACGAACAGGGCTATTAACACCACCCGGCATATATAGCTTAGCCTCTGCAAAGGCCTTATGAGATTTATCTAAATTAAGCATGGTGCCTCCTTATTTTTCCTGTAACCAGCGCGCTACATCAAGGGCATGGTAAGTGATGATAATTTTCGCACCGGCACGCTTCATGGAGAGCAATGTTTCCAGTACGATACGCTTTTCATCCACTAAACCGGCCTTCGCTGCCGTTTTAACCATAGCGTATTCACCGCTAACATTGTATACGGCCAAGGGATAATCAAAATTATCCCGTGCTTCGCGCACGATATCCAAGTACGACAACGCCGGCTTAATCATAATAATATCAGCGCCTTCGCGGATATCCAGTTCGATTTCACGCATAGCTTCCAAACGATTGGCTTCATCCATCTGATAGCCTTTGCGATCGCCAAACTCCGGAGCAGAATGTACCGCATCACGGAACGGGCCATAATACGCAGATGCATATTTAGCAGCATAGCTCATGATGGATACATTAGTAAAGCCTTCTTCATCCAACGCTTCACGTATAACTGCCACACGGCCATCCATCATGTCTGACGGAGCTACCATGTGCGCACCAGCCTTTGCATGACTAACCGCCACTTTTGCAAGTAATGGCAAGGTTTCATCATTCAATACTTCATGGTCTTCCACACAACCACAATGACCGGTACTCGTATACTGGCACAAACATACATCAGAAATTACAATCAGATTCGGTACTGTTTCACGAATAGCTTTAATAGCCTGTTGCACCGGCTGATTCATATCCCATGCCGAAGAGCCCTGCTCGTCCTTATAGGTAGGTAAACCAAATATTTCTACGCCAGGAATGCCTAACTCATATGCTTCCTTAGCTGTTTTAACAGCTTCATCAACGGAAAGATGATATTGTCCGGGCAGTGATTCAATAGGTTCCCGTACACCTTCGCCGGGCACGATAAAGAGCGGATATACCAAATCCTCCGTTTGCAACGTTGTTTCTCTTACTAATGCACGCATAGCCGGCGTCGTCCGCAAACGACGTGGGCGATAGGTTAAATCTAACATTATACATCGTCTCCTCACTTCAGAACTCTGTTAATTATCTACAAACAGTCGACACTCGGACCTCAGCCCGAGGCTGACTGCCCATATCTTACATATATATCTTACTGCACAATTTATACACCAGCTGTCGCATCGGCTACAATCATATCTACCATGGCCGGGATAGTAAATGTCTCACCAATAACATCCGGCGTAATGCCGTTTTCTACACAGGTAGCTGCCGTAATAGGTCCAATGCAAACAACGCGTACGTTGGCCATCAGTTCTTTTGCATTCTCTCCAAGCAACGACAAGGTATTCGTCACTGTGGAAGAGCTGGTAAAGGTAATATAATCCACATCACCAGTCGTTAAATGATCCCTCAAAAGCTCGCGACGCGACGTGTCCTGTACGGTTTCATACAAACGAGCTACATCTACAGTAATTCCCTGCGCAGTCAGCCCCTTCTCAATAACATGACGCGCTACCTTCGGCTGAATGAGAAGCATCTTATCGCCGGTAGTCATTACCGGTGACAATGCTTCCACCACAGACTCTGCCTGATAGTTAGTCGGCACAATATCCGCTAATAGGCCCTTCGCTTTTAACGCCTTCGCCGTAGCACTACCGATAGCGCATATTTTTGCCTGACCCAAGCTGCGGCTATCCAACTGTTGTGCTTCTAATGCTTGAAAGAAGTAGTGAACACCTTGAGCCGAAGTAAAGGTTATCACCTTGTAGGAACCTGCCTTCGCCACTAACTCTGCCGTTGCTACATCTATTGGTAATGCCTCTGTTCGAATTGCAGCTGCTTCAACAACATCGGCACCTAACTCCTCCAACCGTGATACTAATGCACTGGCTTGGGAGCGTGCTCGCGTTACTACAATACGCTTTCCAAATAGTGGTTTTGTGTCAAACCATCTGAGCTTATCTCGGAGATTTACCACATCGCCTACAACAACAACAGCCGGCGGTTTTAGACCTGCCTTAGCTACATCATAGGCTACATTTTCTAATGTTGATACCAAGGTTTCCTGGATGGGCTTAGTGCCCCAACGAATAACCGCTACCGGTGTATTAGCCGGACGACCATGCTCTATCAGCTTTGAAGAGATAAGCGGCAAATTACCTACCCCCATAACAAAGCATAAGGTATCCACTGCTGTAGCTAATCCGTCCCAATGAATACCCGATACACTTTTCGTCGGATCTTCATGACCGGTAACAATGGCAAAGGAAGTCGCCATAGCCCGCTGTGTTACCGGAATTCCTGCATAAGCTGGCGCTGAAATACCGGAAGTAACGCCGGGAACAAATTCAAATGGCACACCGGCTTCGGCCAATGCCATTGCTTCTTCACCGCCACGTCCAAATACTAGCGGATCACCACCTTTTAAACGTGCCACCGTCTTACCTTTTAAGCCTCTATCAACTAGAATTTCATTAATTTCATACTGATGCAGCGTATGATTCTTGCATTGCTTACCTGCATAAATCAGCTCCGCATCGGGTCGTGCCCACCGCAAAAGATGTGTATCTGCCAAATAGTCGTATATGATGACATCTGCTTTTTCAATACACTCCTTGCCTTTTACAGTAATGAGTTTATAATCGCCGGGACCGGCACCGATTAAATACACCACACCTGCCATTATAGGACTCCCTTCTGAACCAAATCTTCAATAATGCTCTTGCCGCCTTCTTCGTATAAAGCTTTTGCTAAATTACGTCCTAGAATCTCAGCACTCTTTTGCGGTCCGGACATTTCGCCCTCATAACAAGTCTTGCCATCCAAAGAGCACATAATTCCTTTTAATGTAAGTTGACCTTTGCGCACCGTGCCATGCACCCCCATCGGTACCTGACAGCCACCGTCCAACTGGCGAAGGAAACTACGTTCGCCGCGTGTGCACCACATCGTCGTTTCATCATTCAACGGTTCCAACAAACGCAACATTTCCTCATCATCACTACGGCATTCTATAGCGAGTGCCCCTTGCCCTACAGCAGGAATGAGTTCATCCACCGTAAACACCTGTGTTATTTTATCTTCTAAACCTAAGCGTTTTAGCCCGGCCTGGGCCAATACAATCGCATCAAATCCTTCTTCATCCAACTTGCGTAATCTAGTTTGCACATTGCCGCGAAGCATACAAATCGTCAAATCCGGACGCTGGTGCAACAGCTGTGCCTGACGACGCAGGCTACTGGTCCCTACCTTAGCACCTTGTGGTAACTGATCCAATGTTTTATATTTTGGAGACACCAAGACATCACAAGGTACTTCACGAGCTGTGATAGCTCCCAAAATAAGGCCATCCGGCAACTCTGTCGGCATATCCTTTAAGCTATGCACCGCGATATCAACATCACCGCTACGCATAGAAGCTTCCAATTCTTCCGTAAACAAGCCTTTGCCACCAATCTCTGCTAACGGTTTTTCCAGAATGCGATCACCTTTTGTAGTATGATGTACCAATTCAACTCGACACATCGGATACAATGTGCGCAGACGCTCTGCGACGTACTCTGCTTGCCACAGTGCTAGTGCACTTTGACGAGTCCCGATACGAATAACCTCTCTCATAGTGAACGCCTCTCCTTCTCCAGATCGAACATATCGCGGAATAAATTCCAATATTCGCCTTCTTCATCTTTACCGGCTACTTCACCAAAGCGAATCATAGGTTCCCGCAACAACTTGCGCACAATCATGCGCGACATATTTTCCATTATCTTACGTTCCCTGTCGGTAGCATCGGGAAATTTCGCCATAGCTCTATGTAATTCACGCCGACGAATCCGTTCTGCCTTATCCGATAAAAGCACCATTAACGGCCGCACTGACAGGTAACTAAGCTTTTCTTCAATATCACCGATAGCCTCTGCAATAATCGGCTTTGCCTTTTCTGCTTCCGCCTCGCGCTGGTGCTTGTTCTCCTCTACGACACTTTCCAAAGAATCAATATTGAAGAGATACACACCGGGAATATCCGCTACCTCCGGATCAATATCGCGAGGTACGGCAATATCAATCATAACGATTGGTTCACCGCCACGTTCCTCTGCAATGGCTTTTGCCTGTTCCGGTCCAATCACATAATGGGGTGCTCCGGTAGAAGTAATTAAAATATCCGCATCCTTTGCTTGTTCCGCAAAGGCATCAAAATGAATAGCCTTACCTCCAAAACGTCGGGCTAGCTCTTCTGCCTTATGATACGTACGATTCGATACAAACATACTCTTAACGCCCTTCGACTGTAAATGCGTAGCCGTTAATTCACTCATTGTGCCGGCGCCGAGAATGAGTACCTTTGCGTCTTCCATAGGCTTAGTCAATGCATCCTCAGCTAAATTTACCGCTGCATAGCTGACAGACACCGGTGTATTAGCAATGCCCGTCATCGTCCGCACCCGTTTACCCACGCTGATAGCACGTTGGAATATAATATTAAAAATAGGTCCCGTAAGGCCTTGACTATATGCCGTGATATAGGCCACCTTGAGTTGGCTAAGGATTTGGCCTTCACCGATAACCAAGGAATCCAAACTGGATGCTACATTGAATAAATGGGCAATCATTTCCCTTCCTTCATAAAAGAAAAACCATTGATCATCCGTAATCAACTGTTCGGCGCCCTTGATATGCTTCAGCAACTGCAGCATAAAATCACGCGGTTCTGCTACATCTTCCAACACCGCATATAGTTCCGTGCGATTGCAGGTAGACAGCAGTACGCATTCCGCCACCGCTTCATGCTCGTATACATGTTTTAACGCATCCTTCACTTCTTCTTTATCGAAGGAAAAGCGTTCTCGCACCGCTACTGGTGCACTTCTATGGTTTAATCCCAATACGACTAACTGCATATCTTACTTTCTCCTCTACCAGTTTCCATTTTCCTTCTATAATCTGGGTCAACTCCGCCTCACCGAAATGCTTCCGCCAAAATACTTGACGCTCCTTCGATGTAGGCAATAGTAATTTGACCTCGTTACGTATTTCTTTTAACGCCGGCATAATCGCTGCCACCAAACGATACCGCTGCCGAATATCCTGTCCCACTAATTTTAAAAGGCGAGGACTTGCCTTATCGCCGGCTACTGCCACCGTCAAAGCACCTTCTCGTACCGTCATGGGAAATACAAAATCACAGTCATTGTTATCATCGGCACGATTAACCAATGCGCCCATCGCCCGTGCTTCTTCTGCACATTGCTTATTAAGCATAGGCGAATCCGTGGCGACAACCACAAAATCAGCCCGTCTCAGTTGACCTTTTTCATAGCCTTTCCGAACCAGGTTGATTTCACCGTTCTCAGCCCACTTTTCAATAGTATCCGTTACCTTTGGACTTATAACAGTTACGTCTGCATCGTCTGCAAGAAGCAACCCAATACGCCTTTCCGCTACCGCCCCACCGCCTACTACCAAGCAAGGGCGATTTTTCATCGTCACTTCCAACATCACCATAACATAATAGTCCTCCGCTTCGTATCCAATACCATGGTAATTTCTATCTGCGCACATTACATATAACGAATTTTCATATGTGCCATAATACGTCAAAAACGGCTTGATACAATCAAGCCGATTGACATCTTCCGTATGCGACTATATTGTAACAGTCTTATCCCGCTACACTTCACCGGCAGACTGCTTCATAATAGCAGCTGCCAACATATCATCCTTTGAACCTGCCTCCGTATACCCTGCGGCAACATGGCGTTCATCCAGTGTTGTCGGCACCTCACTCACTTCCAACACATACCCTTCCGCCATTTTTAACTGCGACTGCAAAAGCGCCTCTACCTTGGCCTTAAACACCGAAATTTCATTGCGTATAATGGCATGCTTAGCCTGTGCTTCACGCACGGATCGTTCTGCAGATGCCATAATTTCATTCCGTTGCTGTTCAGCTTCCTTCACAATGAGTTCTGCTTCCTTGCGCGCTGCATTTTTTACGTTTTCGCCGGTTTCTTGCGCCAACACCAATGTATTATTCATGGTAGCTTCCATCTGCTCGTACTGCGCCAACCGCTTTTCCAGTTGTTCTATTTTATCGGTCATTTCTCGATTATCGCGATACAATGTTTCATAGTCGCGCACGAGCTCCGCTAAAAAAGCATCTACTGCATCGCTGTCATAGCCGCGAAAGCCCTTTTCAAATTCTTTATTATGTATATCCATCGGTGTAATCATGGTACGCCTCCTATTACATAAATCGTTTCAGATACACGCCGATACGCCCTTTACGTGACGTACCCGTAATCGCTTCCACCTTCATGCGACCGCGACCTCGCATAGAAATCACATCGCCTTCCTTAACCTCTTGAGATGGTCCTTTGGCAGGCTGCCAGTTCACCTGTAACAAGCCGGCATTTACGGCACTTACCAACTTGGTCCGCGATACACTGAACCCCGATGACGCTACCGCATCAAGGCGAAGTGATGCTACCGTCGTACGTATTTCCTTAATTTTTTCTTCTTTCGGCTGTAGTTCGGAAATGTCCATAGTCTCCACACTAACGCTAACCATAGCAACCTTTGTAAAATTGGACACTACATAATCCGCCACGGTGCTATCTACAATAAGCTGCGCACCGCCGGATCGCATAATAATATCGCCGAAATGATCTCGTTCAATGCCAAGTCCCATTAAAGACCCTAATACATCTCGATGTGTCAACAAACGAAATCGCGGATCCCACGACACCTTCAATGCTGTCAACCCTAAGTCAACAGGTCCCTGATAAGCGGCATCAACAAATGCCACACGCAGGCGTTCCGCACCTTCATAACCACCACCGGACTCAACACGCAACTGCGGATACTGTGCCCGTACCGCATCGGCAATTGTCAGCCCTGCCGGCGACATGAACTCCGTTACCCGATACGGCTTACCTGCTACAACCTGCTCAGCTAAATCAAGCATGCGCCGTGCCGCCTCACCGTTACCGGATGCTTCAAAATATCTAATTAATTTTTCTTTATCCTTCAATTCTCTTTCTTCCCCAGTTCCTGTGCTCGTTGGTAACAAGCCACCACACCGTCATGCAGAGCTGAGCGCAAGCCGCCCTTTTCCATAGCGGCAATACCGGCAATTGTCGTACCTCCCGGTGAGGTTACCTGATCACGTAATACAGCAGGATGCTGTTCTGTCTTTATAGCCATAAGGCCGGCACCGTATAACGTTTGAATTGCCGCACGCAACGCAAGACGCCGCGTTAAGCCGATACGAACACCGGCATCGGCCAACGCATCCATAATAACAAAGGCATATCCCGGACCAGCTCCGGCAAGAGCACCTAGCCGTTCCAAATCCGCTTCGGACACAACTGCACTTTCACCCAATGAGTTCAGCAGATTCGTTACCCATGCCGTCAAACAATCATTTCCCTTTGTGCCGGCCGTTACTGCCACAAAACCGGCTCCAATAGCAGCCGGCATATTAGGCATAATGCGATACCATATAGCCTGCGGAACAGCTCCTTCTAATGTACCCAACGGAATACCGGCTGCCATGGAAATAATAAGGCAATCTTTTTTTACCTTCGATAGCTGTGCTAATACCGAACTTTGCAATATTTGCGGCTTAACTCCTAGTACAATCACATCAGCACTATCCGCATCATTAAGTTCTGCCGATACAGGAATACCGAGTTCCTCGGTTAATGCCTTAGCATGTATCTTTGTATTAACCACACCTACTACATCCGCGTCCGTCATTGCTCCTGATGTAAGGCAGCCACGCAAAACGGCACCGCCCATCGCACCGATGCCTATGAATAGAATACGTTTTTTCACCCTTCATCAGCTCCTACTATATTACTCAGTTACTTACTACCAATCTAATCTACTTATCTAATACCTGTTGTAACAAAGCAATCATACCCGGTCTTTATGATAACCGCATATGTTAACAGATTATAACTGCGGTTCTTTCCAGGTTAATTTATCGGATAAATCTGCATACGCCGTATCACTGTAATCAACAGTAATATTCATCGGTACACAAATAAAAATATCCTTGCCGATTTTTTCTAATTTACCATCCAATGCAAAGGTAGACCCGCACACAAAATCACCAATGCGAGCCGCGATTTGCGGATCCGTATTTTCATAGTTAATGACTACCGGGCGCATTTCCCGTAAATGATTGACAATATTCTGCGAGTCTTCAAACACTTTAGGTTCTACAACGACTACTTTCATTGCTGTCGGACGTGTTGCCACTGAATTATAGCCTCCTGTCTTAGACGAACGGAACGAAGATGCCGGTGTCGGAGTTGCTACCGGAGCCGGTGCTACCGGTTCATAATCCGTACCTTCCTCTTCTTCATAAATGTCATCGCCGTACTCATCTGCTTCATTACCTGTGAAATAATCTTTAATGCCCTTCCAAGATAAACCCATTATGTACCCTCCTACATGTACACGCCGTTAGTCATACACGCGTTCGCCGAAAATCGCCGTACCTACACGAACTATATTGGCGCCTTCTTCCAAAGCTACTTCAAAATCATGCGTCATTCCCATTGACAAATACTTAATCTGTCCGGCGGGAAAATACTGTTTCATATCTTCATACAGTGCGTCGGCTACCCTGAATATAGGTCGTGCCTCCTCAGGATCTTCAAAAAACGGCGCCATGCACATAAGGCCACGTACCCGTACATGGGGCAAGGTATTAGCATAATCGCGTACCGTCGGAAACTCCTCTACGGCCATACCCGATTTACTTGCCTCGCGAGCTACATTTACCTGTAACAGTACATCCTGCACCTTATCATGCTTAGCCGCTACACGCTCGATTTCATCCAACAGCTTACAGCTGTCTACAGAATGAATCAAGGAAAATAACGGTACCGCCTGTCGCACTTTATTTACCTGCAAATGACCGATGAGATGCCATTCCAATGCGGGTCCCTTGTAGGCCAATATTTTTTTCTTCGCCTCTTGTACGCGGTTTTCACCGACTACACGCACGCCTAACTGTGCCGCTTCTTCCACAGCACTGACCGGGTGGTTTTTGGTAACCGCAACCAACATCGCCTGATCGACGCGCCCGGCCCTGGCCATTGCCTCATCCATCCGCCGGCGTACTTCTTTCAACGCTGCTTCGATCATCTATAAGCCTCCTCACAGACAATTGCCTTCCGGCAATCGTCGTAAATCTACTTGCATATGTCCTCATTATACTATGACTTATCGGTAATGTATAGAATAATGTTTTACCTCCGTTTAATCAACTTAGCGAACATCGCCATCCTACCGGTATGACCATGATCTCTACGATGCGAATAACACCCTGCATTAGTCATACTATCCGTAGCCGACACCGTAATATGAGACGACGGAACACCCCAATTTAAAAGATCATCTGCAATAAATCCCTTTAAGTCGATATGCGGAGTCATCACTGATGCCCCCGGTCGACGATGATATGTTACCAATCGTTTCAATCCGGCTTTTGCCATGCGAAACGTATCGGCCAAGGATTCTTCTACTTCAAAAGATTTAGGTCCAATGGACGGCCCGAGATACGCATAGCAGTGTTCCGGTTCCGTTCCATACGCACTGTGCATAGCCTCTAGGGTAAGCACCGAAATATGTCCAATAGTCCCTCGCCAGCCTGCATGTGCCAATGCCACGGCTTCATGCGCAGCATCATACAGAAGTACCGGCACGCAATCCGCTACCATCAATAATAACGGGACTTCCTTAAGGCGAGTAAAAATCGCATCACTGTTGGGAATCGCTGCATCAAATGCGAACGCTCCTTTACCGATGTCCGCTTTCGTTACTTCCGTTACCCCTAAGCCATGTACCTGTTGACCACAGGTGAGAACATCCGGCGTAACACCTAAATGTTTGGCCAGTCGCTTCCGATTTTCCCACACATCCTCTATTTCATCTTCCACGTGCAAACCTAGGTTAAAGGAGGAAAAGCACCCCTTCGATACACCGCCAAAACGTCGTGTAACACCGTGCATCAATGGAAATTGACTCAAGTTAACGGCCGCTTCAAAAGACCAACTTTTCAACCAATCCGATGCACCTTCGTACACCACCGTTCGGTTATTATTTTGTAAAATACTTCTCATATTACACCTCTCGACCGCATACACCACATCGCCGACAACCATCACAGCAAGGTGCCGTATAGGCTTCCTCCGTGCTACGATGCCATTCTTCGGTTAGATAATCATCACGCAAGCCCATATCCAATATATTCCAAGGCTGCGGTTCGCACTCCGACCGTGAGCGATATAGCTCATCTTCCACAGATAGTTCAAGCTCCTCACAGGCCTCAAGAAAACTTTTAGCTCCGTTTCGCTCTGCTGCATATGCAATGGCCTTACTCCAACGGCGATCCCCACGAGCCAATACACCTTGAATGTATGCTTCCTTAGGCGACTCCACCAATACCTCAATACGGCGATTTTTCCGCAAGCCTTTCTTCAAACGCTGTAAACGCTTGGTAACTATTTTTTTATCCGTCATTGGCATCCACTGAAAAGGAGTAAACGGCTTGGGAATAAACGGATTCACACTCAGCGTTAATCGCCCGTGACAACCGACCGTTTCCATATGCGCTTGCACTTCCTCGGCCATGGTGATAATCGCATCAATATCTTCCTCTGTTTCTGTGGGCAGACCCACCATTATATATAACCTTATATGAGGTATCCCTGCACCGGCTGCCAACGTTACCGCATGACGTAGGTCATCATTGGTAATCCCTTTATTAATCACCCGACGCAAGCGTTCACTTCCTGCCTCCGGGGCAATGGTAATTGTTTGTTGTCCGCTATCTGCCAATCCCTGAACCACATCTGCAGTCAATGAATCGGCACGAAGCGATGCACACGAATAGCGCAATCCTTTTGAGCGAATATAGCGTACCAACGCATCTATTTCCGGATAATCGGAAATTGCCGCTCCCATGAGTCCTACTTTTTTGCCCAACTCAGCCGCTCGATCTACCCCAGCCTTTAATATCTCCAACGGACGAACCCGAGGTTTTCGATAACAATACCCGGCCATACAAAAACGGCAATGACGACCACAACCACGGGCAACCTCAACAATATACATGGCACCAAATTCCGTAAAGTCCGTAGCCACTACCGTTTCTCCGCCCCGCACCAAAGGCGCATGTCGTCGCAATACTCGACGAGGAACTCCTTCTTCAGCCCGATAGCCTGCAAACACGCCATGTTCTCCGTATACCGGTTCATACAAAGAGGGTACATATATCCCCGCTATCTTTGATAACTTCTGCAACAACTCTTGCCGTGCTACACCATTACGCCGTGCATCATAAATAATCTCCAATGCCTCGCTGATAACGCCTTCACCTTCACCTATAATGAATGCATCAAAAAAATCCGCCAACGGTTCCGGATTGAAGGTGGCACATGGTCCGCCGCCAATGACAATCGGATCATGCTCGCGGCGATGCTCGGCTCGTACCGCTACCTGACCGGCCTTCAGTATCCACGGAATATGAAAATAATCCATTTCAAAGGTAATATCGATACCGATAACTTCAAAATCACAAAGATAACGCTGTGACTCCACACTCATAAGCGGCGTCCGTGTTCGTTCATACGCTTCCATTTCTTTTTTAGAAGGCAAAAATACGCGCTCCGCCACACTATCCTCGCGCTCATTGATTTCCTCATATACAATTTGCAGGCCTAAATTGCTCATACCCACAAAATATGTATTCGGATATACCAACGCCACCTTATGCGGCTTCTTTGTATCACACCCTACGCGATTGACTTCCTCTCGAGTCAATGCTTCCAGCGCTTGCTGTAACTCTTTGCGATTCATAACCGGCTCCTTTCCTGTAATTCCTATTGACATTATACCATACGGCACAATCTCTGCATCGAAGATTATGTCTACTCATTACTCACTGAATTACAGATGCCCCACAGTTAGATTGAACAATATCATTCTCTTTCGCTTTATTGATGGTCACCATTAAAGTAAAAAAAGTCCTGCATACAGATTGAGCAATATCATTCATAAGACTTGACTTGCACTATCTATATGTAGGACTTGAACTAAAATACCTAACGTGCGTTAGCAATTCCTTCGTATACTTTTCCCCGCGGTCCGTCAACGGTAACAACCATACCGTTCTTCAATACGCGTTCCGCATCATCTACACCAAGAATAACGGGAATTCCAAAGTTAATGCCGGCAATAGCCGTCGTCGATGTGTAGCCATCTTCTGCCGAAATGATGGCACCGGCTCGTTTGGCAAGCGGCATAAGCTCCGGTTCCAACGTACGAACAACGAGAATATCACCATCGCGGAACATGCTTTGTGCTTCGCTTGCATTATACGCCAAGCATACATGGCCGGTAGCCGCCCCTTTACCAACACCGTTTCCTGACAAGACCGCCTGTCCGACTACATGAACACGAATCATATTGGTTGTACCCGATTCACCGGACGGTACGCCGGCAGTAATCACGACCAAATCCCCCGGCTCGATATGTCCTTCTGCCAAAGAAGCACTGATGGAACTATACACCATCTCATCTGAATTACTGTGCGCTGCTCCGTGTACTGCTTCTACACCCCAATATAATTGTAATCGCCGAATCGTTTCTTCATGCGGCGTAACCGCCAAAATTTTAGCAGACGGTCGATTACGTGAAATACTCATCGCTGTTTTACCGCTTTCCGTACATGTAATAATGGCTGCTGCCTCTAAGGCTTTGGCTACATTTACCGTCGCCGTACTGATGGCATCCGTCGTTTGTGCTTCAGAAATTTGAAGACTGTGATCAGCCTCACAATACAAAGCAGATTGCTCCGTCACTCGCGCAATACGTGCCATCGTAGCCACCGCTTCTACCGGATATTTACCGCCAGCCGTTTCACCGGAAAGCATAACCGCATCGGTACCATCCAAAATGGCATTGGCAACGTCACTGGCTTCCGCTCTTGTAGGTCGTGGATTCTGCGTCATAGACTCCAACATCTGCGTTGCTGTAATAACCGGCTTTGCCGCATGATTACACTTGGCAATCATCATTTTTTGTAACACCGGTACTTCCTCTGCCGGAATTTCCACACCAAGATCCCCACGAGCTACCATAAGACCGTCGGACATTTTCAGAATATCATCCAAATTGGTAAGGCCTTCTTCATTTTCAATCTTGGAAATTATCTTAATGTCCTTACCTTCCTCTTCCAGAACTCGGCGGATTGCTACCACATCAGTGCCCCGCTGCATAAAGGAGGCCGCCACATAGTCCACCCCTTGTTCACAACCAAAGCGCAAATCCGCAATATCACTGTCCGACACAGGCGGTAAGCTAAGGGCTACACCCGGCACGGCTACGCGTTTACGATCACTCATAGGCCCGCTGTTCATGATAGTTGTGTGTATTTCCGTTCCTTCAATGGCATCCACGGTAAGCGTTACCAAACCATCGGACAGAAGAATGCGACTACCTACTTTCACATCATCCACTAAACCTTTGTGATTTACGGAGCAAATAGTAGCATCCCCCTCTATATCACGCATAGTCAAGGTAAAGGGCTTGCCGGCTTCCAATTGTACTTTCCCATTCTTAAAATGTCCCAACCGAATTTCCGGTCCCTTAGTATCCAGCACAATTGCAACTGGAATTCCCGTAATTTTTGATGCATCTCGCACCGCTTGCATACGCGCAGCATGCTCTTCATAACTGCCATGAGAAAAATTAAAGCGTGCCACATTCATACCTGCGCGAAGCATTGCTTCCAATACGCCCGGTGCATCTGTACTGGGCCCTATAGTACATACAATCTTTGTCTTTTTATCCATCACTTACACCTCTTTACCAATCGCACGTTATGTCTTATATTGGCTTCATTATACTATGTTACCTTGCACTATTTCTACGCTTTGAGGACCTAAAATTTCCTCTATTTTACGGCAAATACTTGTTCCCGGTGTAAAATAATAGGCTTTATCCACAGCCATACGCTTGCGCTGGCGATGCAAATAAAATGCTACCGGCACCTCCCCATCGGCCGAGATAAGCAGGTCCTTTAATTTAGTGCTAGCTTCTGCTGTATCATAACCGGGGCGAATATGTAACACCACGCCTTTCGCCCGACTGTAGTCAATCTTCAAAGGAGCCACGGATTCAGCAATAATCTGTACGCCTTTTTCGTCAGCATCAATACGCCCTTCAACGCGCACCGCCATGTCTACAGCCATACAATATTGATCCCGCCGATACACCTGCGGAAAGGTAACAATATCCGCCGTTCCCGAAAAATCTTCTACTTGAATAATCGACATCACTTCATTGCGTCGCGTCATACGATCTACCTTATTGACAATGAGCCCGCCGACGGTAACCTTCGTTCCATCATAACGCTCTGCTTCTTCCCGCAAACGCCCCAATTCAAATAAACCTTTCATCTCTTCGGCAAATGCATTCAACGGATGACCGGTAATATAAAAACCGGTATAATCCTTCTCATCACGCAGTTTTTCCTCTTCGGATAAATCTTCCAACACCGGCGCCGTAATCTCTTCTACCGCCGTCTCTTCTCCAAACAGACTAACCGCACCGCGCGCATTTTCCTTTTGCAAGCGCTGCCCCATGCTTTGCGCACGTTCATGAATAGCTAATAGTTGATTTCTATTTTCCCGAAAGCTGTCCATAGCACCACAGCGAATCAAACTTTCCAACAGCTTACGATTCACCACTCTGGCTTCCACCCGTTTGCAAAAATCAACTAAGGATGTATACACTCCACCCTTACGTCGCTCCGCAATAAGCGCTTCAATAGCATTTTCTCCGACGTGTTTAATACCGCCCAAACCAAATCGTATCGCATTATTTTGTACGGCAAATGTGCGTTCACTATAATTAATGTCCGGCCCCAACACAGACACACCATGCTTTTTGCATTCATTAATATAAAAAGAAATTTTATCACCGTTGGACATAAAGCTAGACATAGTAGCCGCCATAAATTCCGGGAAATAATGCGCCTTCAAATAGGCCGTTTGATACGCAATATACGCATACGCCGCACTATGCGATTTATTAAAGCCATAACCGGCAAAGTACACCAGCAAATCAAATACTTCATTGGCAATAGCTTCATCAATCTGATTTTTGATAGCGCCTTCAATAAAGGAATCACGTTGCGCTTTTAAGACGGCTTCCTTCTTCTTCCCCATAGCACGACGCATCAAATCCGCTTGTCCCAGCGAAAAGCCGCCCATGGCCGACGCAATCTGCATAACTTGTTCCTGATACAAAATAACACCGAAAGTATCTTTTAAGATGGGTTCCAATAAAGGATGAAGATAAGTAACTTCCTTCTCACCGTGACGGCGTTTAATAAAATCCTCTACCATACCGCTTCCCAACGGTCCGGGTCGATACAGCGCTACCAAAGGAATTAAATCTTCAAAATGTGTCGGTCGTAAGTCCATAACCAGTTTTGTAATCCCTTCCGACTCCAGCTGGAACACGCCGGCTGTTTCACCGCGACGAAGCATAGCACAGGCAGCCTCATCATCTAAAGGAATTGCATTCAAATCAATACTTTCTCCGCGGTTAGCCTTGATAAGTTCCAACGCATCGTTCATTACCGTCAAGGTGCGCAAACCCAAAAAGTCCATCTTCAATAGACCCAGCTCTTCTACATTATCCTTGTCGTATTGAGTAACAACACCATCTTCACCGGAATTTTGTACCGGTACATGATCATCCAAGGGATCGGCAGAAATTACCACCCCTGCCGCATGCGTAGAGGAGTTCCTGGCAATTCCTTCTAATTTTAATCCCAAGTCGAATAATTCCTTAACCGCCGGATTAGTCGCATATAACTCTTTCAATTCTTTGCCTGCCAACGCTTTGGTTAAGGTAATCCCCAACTCATTAGGTATCATCTTGGCAATGCGATTCACTTCCGCCAATGGCATATCTATAACGCGACCAACATCACGAATGACTGCACGAGCCGCTTCCGTTCCAAAAGTTATAATCTGTGCCACCCGCGCTTGCCCATATTTGCGCGTTACATACTCGATAGCTTTGCCTCGCTTTTCATAGCAAAAATCGATATCAATATCAGGCATACTTATGCGTTCCGGATTTAAAAATCGTTCAAAGAGAAGGTCATACTTTAATGGGTCAAGTCCGGTAATTCCCAATAAATATGCCACTACCGAACCGGCCGCACTGCCACGCCCCGGGCCAACAAGAATATCATGTTCCCGCGCATATCGCACATAGTCCCATACAATGAGAAAGTAATCGTCAAAGCCCATCTTACCAATAACGCCTAACTCGTAATCAAGACGCTTAGCCACCTCCGGCGTCATCGTACCGTACAAGCGCGGTACCTCGGCTTCACATATCTTTCGCAAATACGTGGCCGCCGTTTCCCCTTCCGGCACATCAAAGTGGGGCAAATGATGCTCATCAAAATTAAATTCTACATTACATCGCTCCGCAATAGCCAGTGTATTATCCAAGGCCTCCGGTACATGGCTAAAGAGAGCTGCCATTTCATCGCCACTCTTTAAATAAAATTCATCATTAGGAAATTTCAAGCGATTCTCCTCATCCCGTTTACGGCCGGTGGCAATACAAACCTTTATATCCTGTGCTTCCGCATCTTCCTTCAATACGTAATGAAAATCATTGGAGCATACCAATCCTACGCCGTATTCCTTAGCCAATGCAATCAACGCCTCTTGTGCCCTAATCTCTTCCGGCAAGCCGTGATTTTGAATTTCCAAAAAGAAATTATTCTTGCCATAGGTTTCGATATACCATTCCAAGGTGCGTCGAGCCCCTTCCGGGTTATCCTGCAAAATCATTTGCGGGATTTCCCCTTGAATACAGGCACTGAGAGCTATAATCCCATTCTTGTAGGTACGTAGCAACTCATGATCCGCCCGTGGCTTGTAAAAAAATCCTTCCGTAGATGCTTTCGATACGATTTTTACGATATTGCGGTAGCCTTCCATCGTTTCCGCCAACAAAATTAAATGCTTCAATCGATCTCGCTTAGCTCCGCTTTCCGGTCGATCGAATCGGCTGCCGGATGTCACATATACCTCGCAGCCGATAATCGGTTTAATCCCTGCCTTCTTTGCCTCTTTATAAAAATAAACGGCACCGTACATATTCCCGTGATCCGTTACGGCCAATGCCGGCATCTCAAGCTCCTTAGCCCTCGCCACTAACTCCGGCAATCGGCTGATACCGTCAGTTAAACTATATTCCGTATGTCCGTGTAAATGTACAAACGGTCGCATGACATCCCTCCTCGATTCAAACTATTCGTTCTTTATTGTTTTTATCTTTTTCTAATCTATCCGTAAACAATCTATTTTTATTATAGCATAGGCTTGTTTCTAAAATAGTCATTAAGCGCTTTCTTTAGTATAGGCCACTGCGGCAACTCATGCGCCACCAATGCATGAAAGGCCGGTGAGTGATCAGCCCTCAGTAAATGTGCTGCTTCATGGACCATTACATAATAAATATATTCGTGCGGTCCTTCCAGTAATCGCGTATTCATAGTAATCCAGGGTCGCGACGGCATACATGAACCCCAGCGACTTTTCATTCGACGCATACGCAGTTCCGGCACCGGCCCTTTGTATCCCTGTTGCCGCATCGCTTCCAACGCCGTCATAAGCAACGGCGGAAAAGTCTTCTTTCCCAACTCACGCCAAAAACGCTCCAATATTCGTCGCCGATGTACCTCGTCGGCATCAGCCACAACATACAACCATACCTCACCGCTTGCCGTATCGTAATAGCATCCTTCTTCTTTCGGCGCCGACACCCATTGAATCCGTAAAGTTACCGATGTGCCCAATACAGTAAAAATATCTCCGTTCCTGTATCGAAACGGATCCGGTCGTTTTATTGCCGCCATAGCCAGCTGCGCACGAGCGCGCCGAATAAAATCGGCTTCTGTAATTACAAAAGCCTCAATGCGATGAAGCGGTACCCGCGGCGCTGCCGACACCTTCACTGTTCCGTCTTTTACTACGCGCAAATTAATGCGCTTCACTGCTTTTCTTGTCAATTCAAACGTTAACTGTTCATCGTTAATACGTACCGTATGCGATGTCACAACTCCTGTACGCTTCATCAAATTCACCTCTTATTCTCACTCTAAATCGGAGCCATTACTTAGCACACTGAACATAATCTCATCAACTAGCACACTGGTGCGATCTCATCAACTAACATGCCAATGTCATCTTATCAATCCCTATATCTAATCCGCTTCTTCGTGTGACATAGATTATACCTTTAACTCTCTATAGCACAAAGTGCGCACCAAGGGAGTCTATTCCCTTAGTGCGCACTTTACATTCGCCATCATACCAAGAGCCTTTTTCAACTCCTGCCATCATGTTCTTTTTATCAGCGACCGGATTTAGCAGCCTTAGCACGAGCAGCACGATCAAGGATGGTCTTGCGCATGCGAATACTCTTCGGAGTAACTTCTACGAGTTCATCATCGTTAATCCATTCCAATGCCTGTTCCAAGCTGAAGATACGCGGCGGTACCAAGCGAACAGCTTCATCGGAGGAGCTAGAACGCATATTGGTAACGTGTTTCTTCTTACATGGGTTCACGTCCATATCCATTTCGCGCGCATTTTCACCAATGATGCGACCGGTATATACCGGTTCATTCGGTCCCACGAAGAGAGTACCGCGATCCTGTACAGAGTTCAAGCCATACGGTGTTGTTTCACCATCTTCAAAGGCAACCAAAGCACCGCGCGTACGACCCGGGATTTCACCTTTGAACGGTGCATAACCATGGAATACATGGTTCATGATACCGTTACCTTTGGTGCTGGTCAAGAACTGTGCGCGGAAACCAATAAGGCCACGCGCCGGAATAATAAATTCCATGCGAAGATAACCGGCCAATTCATTCATATTAATTAATTCAGCCTTGCGTGCACCGAGGTTTTCCATAACCGTTCCCATAAATTCCTGCGGTACATCAATAGTCAAGTGTTCCAATGGTTCGCACAACTGATCGTTGATGCGTTTATAAATTACACGCGGCTTCCCTACTTGTAATTCATAACCTTCGCGACGCATAGTTTCGATGAGTACAGCCAAGTGAAGCTCACCACGACCGGATACTTTGAAAGCATCCGGAGATTCGGTTTCTTCTACTTTCATAGATACATTCGTCTGTACTTCTTTAAACAAACGATCGCGTAAGTGACGGCTGGTTACAAATTCCCCTTCGCGACCGGCAAAAGGCGAGTTATTGACGGAGAACACCATGGACAATGTCGGTTCATCAATGGAGATGGACGGCAATGCTTCCGGATTTTCTACGTCCGCTACCGTTTCACCGATGTTAATATCTTCAATGCCAATGAATGCAATAATGTCGCCCATAGCTGCTTCATCGGTTTCTACACGATTTAATCCATTATACGTGTATACACGACCGATTTTAGCTTTTCGTGTACTTTCACCGTTCATGATAGCTACCTGCTGGCCGGTTTTCATGCGACCGCGCACAATACGACCAACAGCAATTTTACCTACATAATCATCATAGTCAAGAGTCGTTACCATGAATTGCAATGGGCCGTCGATATCACCGCTCGGCGCCGGAATTTCTTTAATCAATACCTGGAAGAGCGGATCCATATTCTTGCCTTCGTCATCCATACTGAGTTTGGCAATACCGTCACGAGCGGATGCATAAACTACCGGGAAGTCGAGCTGATCGTCGTCGGCATCGAGTTCCATGAAAAGTTCCAATACTTCATCTTCCACTTCCTTAACACGCTGGTCGGGACGGTCGATTTTATTAATAACTACGATAGGCTTTAATTTCTGTTCCAATGCTTTGCGCAATACATATTTTGTCTGCGGCATCGGACCTTCAAATGCATCAACCAAAAGCAGTACGCCGTCAACCATGTTGAGTACACGTTCTACTTCACCGCCGAAATCGGCATGGCCCGGGGTATCAACGATGTTGATTTTTACATCGTTGTGCATAACTGCCGTGTTCTTGGAAAGAATGGTAATCCCTCTTTCACGTTCCAAGTCATTAGAGTCCATAACGCGTTCCGCAACCTTTTCGTTTTCACGGAAAATATGGCTCTGTTTTAACAGCGCATCCACCAAAGTTGTTTTACCATGGTCAACGTGCGCGATAATTGCTACATTACGAAGATTTTCGCGAATCATCAGTAATCCTCCTTAAGGCTATATTCCTTTTTGTTCTCTATTCCACGCTTATGCAATCTATACTTCATGTAAGATTTCAAGTGTTCAACGGTTTATTATACCACAAATTTTAGCATTTACTATAGAGGTAGCCTGTATGATATGTAGCTTTTTTGTCAAGTCATGTAGAAATCTAACGCAATCGTATCAGCAACTTTCCAAAAAGGCCTTAATATGCGGCTTAGCCATTAGTTCAGCCATTTGTGTATCATCCAATAATTTCACCTTATCACGATCTTTGTTTACCAAACATAGAAATCCTACATAATCTCCTTTATTGGCGCGAAATTGATGAATCGTATGGCTGGGGATTTCAATGAAGTCGCCTACCTTAACATCTTTTATTTCATCCCCCAACAAACATTGTCCGTGCCCGCGAAAAATCATAACCATGTGCGTGTGCTCATGGTATTCCAAGGTTGAATATCCACCAGGCTTAACTTCAAAATAACGAAACTGGCAGGGAATATCAAAAGCTCCATCAAAAAGCACCTGTCTGGTTACATCCTTAAAAGGACTGCCGTCTGCTTTGTACACCAATGTGTCTACCCCGTCCCATGTATAGTTCTTTTCATCGAATTTACGCATCATTGTACTTACACCTCTTTGCCTTCTACGGTATTCATAACATATCCGTTATTCATAAAAAATACCCGTTGCTCACGCAACGGGTATCTCCTTACGGTAACCGCTGTCGCCGTCTCTGCGACATTCAATTACAATCGTATTTTCTATTTGAACAAACCTTTCAGTTTGCCTACAATGCCTCCATGAGTATGCTCGGCTTTATTAATCTCGGTGACTTCAAAGCCCGTAGCATCAATAGCGGCAGCAATCTCATCGATCGTCACCTGATGAGCATCAAAGGATACTTTAACATCCTTGCTCGTAAGATCTACATCTACCGAGTTAACGCCGGCCAAACCAAGCACTGCCGTCTTTACCGTATTTTCACAGTTAGAGCACATCATTCCCGGCACTTTAAGTACCTGCTGATGAATATGTCCCGAACTTTCACATCCACATTCTTTACACATAGCCAAACCTCCTCTATGCTTTTGTTACGCTTCCTTGGACGAATCCGACACTTCTTTATGACGCTTATCATTTTTAGCGCCTGCTTCCACGTCAATCGTTTCCGCCGTATCGACTGCCTTAGGCTCTTCTTTTTTCTTCTCGCCGCCCATGGCACCTTTGAACTCATTGATACTCTTACCGATAGCCTTCCCGACCTCCGGCAATTTACCCGGTCCAAATACTACGAGAGCAATCACCAATACCAAAATTAACTCTTGTGTACCGAAATTAAACATATATATCACCCCATATAGTTAACAAAGGACACTATATATGTATAGTGTATCACGATTACTTCCAAAATACTAGTTACCCGCCGAAGCAGCCTCATCCACGTACCACTCCACGGTATCCTGTGTCAATACCGCTCCGGGCAATACACGACCGATTCGATCCTGCCACGATTCGTCCGCATAGTCGCGTCGTTGCCGGAACACACGGGCCAGTGCTGCTGCCTTTGAATCTCCTACAACCGTAAACCACACATGCTTTGCCGATGTCAACAGCGGGAAGGTCATCGTCACCCGATTCCATACTTTGCCATCCTTAACAGCAACCACTATATGATCCTGTTCTTGCAGCACCGATGATTTAGGAAACAGGGATGCCGTATGCCCATCGTCACCGAGACCCAACAAAACTAAATCAAGTTCCGTTTTTTCGCAAGCATTCAATACCGTGCGTACTTCTTTTTCATAAGCAGCGGCTGCTTCTTCCACAGTGCCGTTATTGGTCGGTACCGGGTAAAAGTGACAAGAACATCCCAAGTTACCAAAGAGACGTTCCTTAGCACGATGGAAATTATTATCCGGATCACTATGCGGTACAAACCGTTCATCAACCCATAAGAAATAAATATTTTCCCAATCTACTTTCTTTCGGTATTCCTCGGTATTCAACAATTCGAACAACGCATTCGGCGTCGTACCGCCGGAAATTGCCACTACACATGTTTCCGTTTGCTTAATACACTCTGTTGTAAACGCTACAAACGCATCGGCTACCGCCTTAGCTACGTCCTCTGCCGTAGCATAGCGGTGAATCAAATCTTCCGCCATTGCAACGTGCCTCCCTCCAGAATTTCGTTGGCTTCCTTCGGTCCTTGGCTAAAGGCCGGGTAAAAGCACAACGGTACCACGTCAAGATTATCTTCCCATGCACGCAACAACGGCATAAAAAGTTTCCATGATGCTTCCACCGTATCGTTGCGAACAAACAATGTTTGATCACCTAAGAGGCCATCTAAAATCAAGCGCTCATAGGCATCGGGAATGTCCTCACCATGCATAAAATCACTATACGAAAAATTCATATCCAATGTATTAACGCACAATTTCGAGCCCGGTGATTTTACTTCCAGCGATAAGCCCATTCCCTCATGAGGCTGCATGCGCAGCAATAACACATTCTGCGAAAAATCTTTAGGCCTGATAGGCTTGAAAATAGAATGGGGTATAGGTCGGAAGGTAATAGCTATCTCACTGGACTTACGCGGCAATCGCTTGCCGGTACGCATGTAAAACGGCACACCGCGCCAACGCCAATTATCGATAAATAACTTGAGCGCTACATATGTTTCCGTATTGGATTTTGGATTGACACCGTCCTCCTTGCGATACCCCGGTGCCGGTCGCTCCGGATCTACGGATTCCACATATTGCCCCCGTACAGCAATAGTTGCTAAGTCTTGCCCGCGCAACGGACGTATAGATGAAATCAGTTTCGCAATCTCATCGCGATAGGCATCGGCTTCAAATACCGCCGGTGGCTCCATGGCAATAAGAGACAACATCTGAATCATATGGTTTTGGAACATGTCGCGCAACGCTCCGGCATTGTCGTAGTACCCGGCGCGTTTCTCTACGCCCAACTCTTCAGCTACCGTAATTTCCACCTTTTCAATATACGTATGATTCCACAACGGTTCGAAAATCGCATTGGCAAAGCGCAACATCAAAATATTTTGAACGGTCTCCTTCCCCATATAATGATCGATACGATAAATCTGTGACTCTTTAATATATTTTTTCAATGCCCGGTCTAACTCGACAGCACTATCTAAATCATGACCAAATGGTTTTTCGATGATAACACGCGCCCATGATTTTTCTTCTGTAAGCATGCCATGTTCAGCTAAACCACGTACAATAGGCTCAAACATAGTCGGCGGCATGGCCAAATAGAAGAGCGCGTTTCCCTCCGTACCATGAACCTCACTTACCCGAACCAATTCTGCTTGCAACCGTTCAAAGGTATCCGATTCTGTATATTGCCCGGCTACGTAGGAAAAGCGTGCCAAAAACGATGCATCTTGTTCCGTCGGCGTAGCATCACCGATTACAGCTTGCTGCACCTCACGGCGAAACTCCTCATGAGACATTTCCGTACGAGCCACGCCGATTACTGCAAAGCCGTCCGGTAACAATCCACGACGAAACAACGCATACACAGCGGGTAATAATTTTCGTTTTGTCAAATCACCGGAGGCTCCAAAGATAACCATGGCTCCGGCACCCGGTGCTGATTCGATACACAGCTGTTCCCGGCAATTATATGAAACTGTCATAGGTTTTGCACTCATAGCAGTTGCTCCTCTTCTTTCTGATTATATGCCTACTCTAGCACAAAATCACGATAACTGCAATAATGGGTATCACTTACGACCGTCCATACGGCCGTATCTTGAGGTGTCAACTACCAATGGGCTGTTCGATACGTTTTCCGATGAAGTTTATGCCATTAATATATACATAACCGCTCCAAACTCATAATGAGTCGGAGCGGTTATGTAACTAACTATCATTCAAATGATGTATCAAGCCGAATAATAACTATCTAACCCTCTATTTGATATCGACTTGAACATTACCGTATTTTTTAAGACTTTCGGCTTCTTGTTCAGCCTGTGTCTTATAGTTTTGTGGAATTTTTGCCAAGCGAATCCAGCTGCGAACGGCTTCTACCAATACGATGACAATCATCAAGAACATGACAACGCTGAAAGCAACCAATGTCCATTTACCGGCCGGAATGTAGCTGTAGAATACGTTTTCATAATCTGCTGCAATCGCAATGATAGCCATGAAGAAACAAGGAACGCCTGTTACCCAAGCATACCGTTTGTGTCCGAGACGCATGATAACCGTAGTACCTACGGCCAAAGTCATGGTGCCGAGCAACTGATTGGATACACCAAACAGCGGCCAAATAATACCGATATTACCTTGTAATACGAGATAGCCCCACATGAGGCAGATCAATGCGGCACAACCATATACGCCCGGTGCCCAGTTAACATTTTCAAGCGGTTTGTAAAAACGGCCTAATAATTCTTGTAACAAATAACGACCTACACGAGTACCGGCATCGATCAAAGTCATAATGAACAATGCTTCGAACATGATACAGAAATGGTACCAATACCCCATGAGGTGATCCATATTTGGCAGGCGAGAGAAAATATGAGCCATACCGACAGCCAAGGAAACGGCGCCGCCGGGGCGATGCATCAAATCTTCACCTACCATCTGAGACAACGCCGGTAATTCGTGAACTTGAAGGCCCAACGCCTTGAAGGATTCAACGGTAGAGTTAATAGCAAAATAATCATCAGGATGTAATGCAGTCGCTGCAATTAAAGCCATCATAGCGATGAAAGCTTCCGTAAGCATAGCGCCGTAGCCGATAGGTAATATTTCCTTTTCATTAGTAATCATCTTAGGTGTTGTACCTGTAGCGATTACTGTGTGGAATCCAGACAGCGCACCGCAAGCGATGGTAATAAATATGAAGGGGAATACGGAACCTTTGAGTACAGGACCGCCACCATAAATGTACGGCGTAACAGCCGGCATTTGAATAATCGGCATAACAACAATAATACCTAAAGCCAAAGCACCGATAGTACCGATTTTTAAATATGTGGACAAATAATCACGCGGTGCCAGGAGTAACCAAACCGGTAAGGCCGCTGCAAAGAAACCATACACAGCCAACATGATTTCAATGGTTTCTAAATCATAGAGGAACCAACTTGCATAAGGGGAAGCAGCTACCTGCGGTCCGTAAATAATAGCCGCAAAGATAAGTACCACACCGATAACCGTAGCTTCCTGAATTTTACCGGGACGCAACCAACGCAGATAGATACCGACAAAAATGGCTATAGGAATCGTCATGCTGACGGAAAAGAATCCCCATGCGGAGTTATGAAGTGCATTAGCAACAACTACTGCCATCCCTGCCAAGGTGATAATTAAAAGGAATAATGTAGCCAACATAGCCCCGATACCGGCCAAGTTGGATATCTCTTCCTTAGCAATATCGGCAATAGACTTGCCGTCATAGCGAATCGATGCGAACAGGATAACCATATCATGGACGGCACCGGCTAGGACCGATCCAATCAATATCCACAACAGCCCCGGTAGATAACCAAACTGCGCAGCAATAACAGGACCAACTAAAGGGCCTGCGCCGGCAATCGCCGCAAAATGATGACCGAATGTTACCCACTTATTGGTAGGCACATAGTCATGCCCGTCATTATGAACGACGGACGGAGTCGGACGAAATTGGTCCAACACCAATACCTTGGCTGCCAAGAAGGCCCCATAATAGCGATACGCTAAAATGAGGATGCACGCCGAGGCAATTACGATATACAACCCATTCATTTCCATAAAAAACACCTCCAACGTATAACAACATTGAAAGTGATGACTCACATAAAATAATAAGAACTGATGAATACTACAGCCTCACACACAATGTTGTTACCCTATAAAAAATTCTACACTCTCATTATAAAACGTCTACTTAGAGTGTCAATTATTATTTGCGAATAATTCAATTATAATATTACATTTCATCATCAAAATACAATGTATCCCGTTAATCAAAGTATCTCTAGTTTCAGTTATAATCAATTATTTTACTATACTATGCCTTTGATGCATAAGAAAATTCAACTGTAATGAAAATTCCTTAATACAACAAAAAACCCAGTAGCTGTAACAGCTACTGGGTATGTGTTCTTGCGTTCTATTAACGTTTGGAGAACTGAGAAGCTTTACGGGCTTTCTTAAGACCGTATTTCTTACGTTCTTTCATACGCGGGTCACGAGTCAAGAAACCAGCTTTTTTAAGGGACTGACGAAGTTCTTCGTCAACACCGAGCAATGCACGGGAAATACCGTGACGAATTGCACCGGCCTGACCGGACGGACCGCCGCCGGCAACGTCAGCGATTACATCGTACTGTTCAACCGTACCAGTCAATGCCAACGGCTGTTTTACGATCAATTCAAGAGTCTGACGACCAAAATATTCATTAAGCTCACGCTTATTTACTGTAATTTTACCTGTGCCCGGTACCAGACGAACTCTGGCAACGGAAGATTTTCTACGACCTGTACCGTAGTACTGAGCTACTGCCATGTATATGTTCCTCCTCCCGGTGATTACCGAATATCAATTTCCAATACTTCAGGTTTCTGAGCTGCATGCGGATGTTCTGCACCTGCATATACATTCAGTTTGCGATACATCTGAGCACCCAATTTATTTTTCGGAAGCATACCGCGAACTGCCATTTCAACAACGCGTTCCGGATGCTTAGCCAACATACTGCCGGCCGTTACGAAAGTGGAGCCACCCGGATAACCGGAATGACGGAAATACGTTTTCTGCAATAATTTCTTACCGGTGAAACGAACTTTTTCCGCGTTGATTACGATAACGTGATCGCCGGTGTCAACGTGCGGTGTAAAGGTCGGTTTATGTTTGCCCCGAAGAACTTTAGCTACTTCGGCAGCAAGGCGTCCTAAAGTTTTACCTTCAGCGTCAACAACATACCATTTCCGTTCTACAGTGTTCGGATTGGCCATATATGTGGTTTTCATGCTGCAAATTCCTCCTAATAACGACTAATCTACCAAAAGCATATTGTTTCTCTTTCCGGGGCTAATGGAAGCAGACACATATGCTTACCGAAATATTATATAATCCCGACATACCCATGTCAAGTAATAACCGTCATTTTCTTCATAACCGATTACTATTCAACTCTTATTCATCCTCACCAATGAGCCGTACCTCTGTTTCCAAGTCTACACCATGCGCCTCTTTTACGCGTCGCTGCACTTCATGAATAACAGCCAATACATCCTTGGCCTTGGCCGTACCTACATTCACCACGAAACCGGCATGCTTCTGCGATACCATCGCATCGCCTACCGCCAGTCCTTTCAATCCGGTCTGTTCAATAAGCGTACCCGCAAAATAACCGGGCGGACGTTTAAATGTCGATCCTGCGCTGGCATGCTCTAACGGCTGCTTGGACTCACGGCGTTCCGTTAAATCATCCATGATTGCCTTGATTACCTTGGCATCACCGGGAACTAATGTCATTTCTACTTCAGCCACTACTTCGTGATTATCTTGGAACAAGCTGTGCCGATACGCAAAGCGGCACTCTTCGCCACTGTACGTATGAAATTCACCGTTCCTATCGATAGCAGTTACCTTCGTTACGACCTGACTCATTTCACCATCATACGCACCGGCGTTCATAAACACGGCTCCGCCCAAGCTTCCGGGAATACCGATAGCAAATTCCATACCCGACAGCCCTTCCTGCCATGCATATTCCGAGGCTTCTTTTAACATAAAGCCCGCTCCCATCACCAGTGTCGTCTCATCTCGACGCTTCACATGGCGCAGTTGACAAAGGGACAGCACTACACCGCGAATGCCACCATCGCGTACCAATACATTGGAGCCACTGCCCAATACGGTAAGCGGCGCCTTATATTCGCTGATTAACTGCATAACACGGCTTAATTTTTCCGGTGAATTAGGTTCCACAAAAATATCTGCAGGTCCTCCAATTTTAAAGGTAGTGTGTGCCGATAAGGGCTCACCGATCATAAGCTCACTTTGCGTCAGCACCTCTTGTAATTTTTTAGTTAGCATGATCATTGCCCGGCTTCACATTTTCAAGAATCTTCATAGCTTCCGTAATCGGTTCGCTGATGATACGATATATATCGTTAGCTACCTGGCTCCAACGCATATGTGCCTGCAAATAGTTCTGTGCATTGCCGTTGGCCTGAATCATGGGCATTAATTCTTCCTGCTTTTTCATCAACTCCGCTTCTTCCGGAGCCTGCGCCATCTTAGCATATTCCCACTGCATCTGCTGAAGCAAAAATGTTTCTACCAACCCTTTAGCAGTAGCATCACTTTCCACGGCCGCCTGTGCCTCCATTAACGCTTTAAATTCTTCGCTTTCACGCATTGCTTTCTGTAATTCATGTGCCTTATCGTAATTCATTTCTTTCCTCCTAGTTATGTGGGGTCATACCCAATGCATTTCGTCCGTAACTCCTACGCTTTCGTTTCCGGAAAATACGGTACACCGCGTCCTATTTCCTTAAGATCCGGAAAATCCAATTGCCGCATCGCCTCATAAGCGATGATTGCCACCGAATTTGACAAATTCAGTGATCGTGCTTCTTCAACCATGGGAATTCGGATGCAACTTTCACGATGCTGTGCCAGCAATTCCTCCGGCAAGCCTTTCGTTTCTTTACCGAAAACCAGCATATCCCCAATTTGATATTCTACATCCGCATACGTATGCTCTGCCTTTGTCGTAGCATAGAAATAGCGCCTGTCCGGATATTTATCGTACACTTCCTGTAAATTTTCATGTACCTGTACATCTACCAAATGCCAATAGTCAAGGCCGGCTCTTTTCAAATACTTGCTGTCCAGAGAAAAGCCTAAGGGCTTCACCAAGTGTAGCGTCATATGATTCGCTGCACATAGCCTTGCAATATTACCTGTGTTACCCGGAATTTCCGGTTCTACTAATACGATTTCCATATGTCATCCTTCTTTTTTCTTGTATGGTATATTACGATTGCATACCATCTTTTTTATTTTACCGAAATCACTTTATTTCATCAAGAGTTATCTATTCAGTGTTTGATTCATCAAATTTGTATTTCTAATCAACATCTTCTACCGAAGTAGCTCTTACAAAATGACCGCTTTTACCGCCATCCTTTTCCACTAAATATACCGGACCGATAACCATGCCTTTGTCCACAGCTTTACACATATCGTACACCGTGAGCAATCCTACCTGCACTGCCGTCAAGGCTTCCATCTCCACGCCGGTACGTCCCTTTGTCTTAACCGTAGCTCTCACACATACGGCGCGACGCACCGCATCAAGCGTACAGTGAACATCTACCTTTGTCAACGCTAACGGGTGGCATAACGGGATAAGCCGACTTGTTTCCTTCGCCCCCATAATGGCAGCCAATTGCGCTACCGCCAGCACATCCCCCTTCTTCATAGTTCCCTCTTCAATACGCGTGTATATATCTTCGTTCACCGCAATAAAACCTTCTGCCACCGCAGTGCGTTCCGTAACTTCCTTATCGCCAACATCTACCATTCGTGCATTGCCGTCGGCATCAAAATGTGTCAATTCCATGTGTCTCTCCTGAATCCGTTAATTTACTACCTGAATGCTTTAAATGCCTGTATATATATGATAGAATAAGGTCATAAATATAGCAACATATCTTTTAAAGGGGGTTGTACTGATGAAAACGACGCTTACCTACTATGGTCATGCTACTTTTATGCTTACTCACGGTGATGTCTCAATGGTATTCGATCCGTTCTTTACAGGCAATACATGGGACAAAGCCAAACCGGAAGACATTACATGTCAATATATTTTTGTCAGCCATGGCCACGGTGATCACTACGGTGATGCGGAAGAAATCGGCAAAGCTAATGACGCGCTACTCATTTCCACCGCGGAAATTGCCAACAAGGCGGCCGAAGCCGGACTTCGCACTCACGCAATGCACTTAGGCGGCAAATACGATTTTGAGTTTGGGTCTGTGCGCATTGTTCCCGCTTTCCACGGAGCCGGTATTCCCGGTGGTCATGCTTGCGGATGTATCGTTGACTTCTACGGTACAACTCTATACTTTGCCGGCGATACCGCACTTTTCAGTGATATGAAATTATTAAATCGCTTTGGCGATATCGATTATGCCCTGTTACCGATTGGCGATAATTTTACAATGGGCGTAGAAGATGCCCTATTAGCAGCATCCTATATTAAGGCACGCATTACAATTCCTATTCACTATAAAACATGGCCTGTTATCGACAAAGAACCGGCTACCTATGTTGCTTTGTTAGAAGCTAAATACAAACAAGCCGGACTCGTAGTCGATCCCGGTTCCACCATTACGCTGTAACATTGACGCTTACGGCAACGCACGCTAAACACAATCTAATATTAATCTAAAGGTAATACAAAAAGCTGTAACGAAATGAGTACCGCGAACTGACCTTTCACGATTAGACAATAGTCTAATGCATAGCCATCAGTTTGTAGCTTCATTTTCATTACAGCTTTTCCATTTATTTTGTTACAGTTTTTTGGATTTGTTTTATAATTCGCTATGCCATTTCATGGTTACTATACCTGCATGACTATGCGTGGCATGAATTACTTTTGTGATTTGTTTGTTTGTGCTGTCAAACTGCCTGCAGCGGCCGACTTGCCCTCCTTTGACTGTCCGTTCTTTCCATGGATTCCCTTGGCTGTCCCATTTGCGGGAATAACACGACCGCTTTCATCACCGCGCGGCACTGTTTCCACCGGCTCCAGCTGTTCAAAGAATGTCGCTATATGACGGCGCAACGCCTGTCGCTGCGAGTCCTTTAGGCGATACCGCTTGCCGTTAAAGGCAATATCATTATTGCGTAACACCGCCCACAAGTCATAAAGCGGATTCTTACCTATGTCCTTGATACCGTATAGTTCGTCCAATGATACATCATAATACAAAGCTAATCGCTTCAGCGTTTCGATATCCGGTTCACGATAACCTGTTTCATAATTGGAAAGAGCCGCATTACTGATTCCCACATTCGTAGCGACTTCCATCTGACTTTGCCCCATGCGCTTACGCGCCTTTCTCAGTTTATCATACAGTGACATATTACTACCCTATACCCTTCCTGCCGTTTTCCTGACTTTCATGGTGCGGCGATAGTTATCACTTATTAGTATACACCGAAACCGAGAAAATATATAGTACGGCCTTTTGTCATCGCCGCATGCTTTGGGCGCTATCATCCGATTCGGGTTTATTTAAATGCCTTTTGACCGATATCGCGGCGGAACTGACAGCCATCGAAGGTAACAGCCTCTACCCGGTTGTACGCACGATCCAAGGCATGGCGTAAATCGTTACCCAACCCCACAATGCCTAGCACTCGACCACCGGCCGTCACGTAGTGGTCACCTTGCTTTGCTGTGCCCGAATGGAAAAGCATCACTGTATCTTGCTCCGTCAAATCGCCTTCGATAACATCCCCTTTGTGCGAGCTTTCCGGATAGCCTGCCGACGCCAACATAACGCAAGCCGCACTTCCCGATTTCCAGCTTACCATTTCATCTGTTAATGTCCCTTCCGTACAAGCCATCATCACTTCGCCTAAGTCACCATCAAAAAGAGGCATGATGACCTGTGTTTCCGGATCACCGAAGCGTACGTTGAACTCCACTACCTTAGGGCCTTCTTTCGTAATCATAAGGCCTGCATACAAACAGCCTACATAAGGCATACCCTCTGCCTTCATCGCTTGCACCATAGGTAATAAAATTTTTTGAACCGCTTCCTCACGAAGCGCCTGTGTCAATACCGGAGCCGGCGCATAGGTTCCCATGCCGCCTGTATTCGGTCCCTTATCGCCATCGTAAATACGCTTATGGTCTTGCACAGCAATCATAGGCACCACATGTGTACCATCGACGAATGCCAAAAGCGATGCTTCTTCACCGGACATAAACTCTTCGATGACAACAGTGCCACCGGCCGATCCAAAACGATGGGCCGTCAACATATCCTCTACCGCCGCATACGCTTCCTCCTTGGTCTGTGCCACTACAACACCTTTACCGGCTGCCAAGCCATCCGCTTTAACGACAATCGGTGCACCGACTTCATCAATAAATTTCTTTGCCGCTGTTACATCGGTAAAGGTATCATACGCCGCTGTGGGAATATTATATTTTTTCATAATTTCCTTGGCAAACACCTTGGACCCTTCCAGCTGTGCCGCCGCTTTTGACGGCCCAAACACGGCAAAGCCTTTATCCTTCAACACATCGCTTACACCGAGGACCAACGGCTCTTCCGGACCCACCACAACCAGATCCACTTCATTAGCACCTAATACGGCTGCCACAGCATCGGCATCATGCCAATCCACATCGAGGCAGGTAGCGACTTCCGCAATCGCTGCGCTACCGGGCAATGCCAATACTTCTTCTACCGACGGGCTCTTAGACAGTCGCCAAGCCAATGCATGCTCGCGACCGCCACTACCGATTACACAAACCTTCATGACAGTCTCCTTATCTATTAATGTTTAAAATGACGCACATGAGTGAAGACCATAGCAATGCCTGCTTCATCGGCTTTCTTAATGGATTCTTCATCACGAATAGATCCGCCTGGCTGGATGACTGCGGTGATACCATGTTTCGCTGCTTCCTCTACGGTATCGCCGAAGGGGAAGAACGCATCCGATGCCATAACTGCCCCTTTTGCTTTCTCGCCGGCTTCTTCCAAAGCGATCTTTGCCGAGCCTACACGATTCATCTGTCCCGCACCGACACCCAGCGTACTGTGTTCATCGGTAACGACAATGGCATTGGATTTTACATGTTTCACTAATCTCCATGCCAATCCCAATGCGCGCCACTGTGCTTCGGTAGGCTGCACCTTGGTTACCACCGTATAACCGGCCTTGGCTGCCGATGCCGCATCACTTACTACCGGTTCACGTCCGTCTTCTGTCTGTACCAACAATCCACCGGACACTTTTTTCACAACGACACCTTCCTCTTCCGGTTGCTGCAATTCAACGAGTCGAATATTTTTCTTCACCGTCAGTACGTCCAAGGCTTCTGCCGTAAAATGCGGTGCCATAATTACTTCCAAAAAAATGGATGCCAACTGCTCGGCTACTTCCTTAGTCACTTCGCGATTCAATGCCACAATGCCGCCGAATGCCGAAACGGGATCCGCCTCATACGCACGCGTATACGCTTCTAGCAAGGTATCGCCGACGGCTGCCCCGCACGGATTGGTATGCTTAACAATAATGGCCGCCGGTTCCGTAAATTCTCCTACCATCTGCCAAGCTGCTTCCATATCCACCAAATTATTATAGGACAACTCTTTGCCATGAAGCACCTTCATAGCACCTAAGCCTTCCTTTTCGCCGATAGTGGTATAGAACGCTGCTTTTTGATGCGGATTTTCACCGTAACGCAAATCAGCTGCTTTTTCATAGGCCGCCAAATAGGTGTCCGGTAACGGCATATCGCCTACCTGTTCACCTAAATAATTAGCAATGGCCACATCATACGCTGCCGTATGCGCAAAAGCTTCGCGAGCCAGGGCAAAACGATATTCGCGAGTAAGCTCACCCTTTTCGCGGAGCATTTGCAATGCTTCATCATAATGCTTCGGATTGACAATAATACCGACAAAGGCATTATTCTTGGCTGCCGAACGGACCATAGTCGGACCGCCGATATCTATATTTTCAATAGCATCGGCCAAGGTTACATCTGGTTTAGCAATCGTTTCGCGGAACGGATACAAATTAACAACGACCAAGTCGATAGGCTGGATTCCATGTTCAGCCATAGCCTTTTTATGTTCTTCATTATCGCGAATTCCTAAAATTCCGCCATGTACAATAGGATGCAAGGTCTTTACGCGACCATCCAGCATTTCGGGAAATCCGGTCAGCGACTCTACGGCCTTAGCCGGTACGCCGGCATTCGATAGCGCCTTTAAGGTGCCGCCGGTAGAATAAATAGTCACTCCCAGCTCAGCCAACCCTTTGGCAAACTCCACAACACCTGTCTTATCGGATACGCTGATAAGTGCGTTTTTAATCATAATGTCCTCCTTGCTCTTACGTGAGTAAAAAGGGACAGCCACATCGGCTGCCCCTTTATGTTCTATCTATCAGGGCTTCACATGCACAATGCGATTTATGATTTCCAGTTTATCATCACAAAGTAATGCCAATGCCCGTTTATACGTTGTATGTTCATGAGGCAGAATCCGTGCTGCCAAGCTATCCTCCGTATCGTCAGCCATTACGGGCACTGCTGTTTGCATAATAATCGGCCCGGAATCCATACCGTAATCCACAAAATGAACGGTACAACCGCTAACCTTTACCCCGGCCTCTACCGCTTGACGCTGCGCATGTAACCCCGGAAAGGACGGCAATAACGCCGGATGAATATTTACAATTTTATTAGGATATGCATTGATAAAAGTCGGTCCTAACAAGCGCATAAAACCGGCCAATACTACAACATCCGGTGTATACGGAGCAATAGCATCTAATAAGGCTTGTTCAAAATCCTCTTTGCTGCCGTACGCCTTGCGCTCTACCGCTACCGTAGGTACGCCCCAAGCCTGCGCCTTCGTCAAAACGGCCGCCGTCGAATAATCACTGACAACTACGACGACTTCACCATTCACCTCACCGGCTTGCATTGCCTGATACAAGGCTTCTGCATTAGAACCGCGACCGCTGGCAAAAATGGCAATTCGTTTACGCACTGAATTCACTGCCTTTCATCACAACCGGTACTCCTTGATCCTCAGTAATTTCGCCGATAGTATATACCGCTTCGCCCCGTCCTTTTAGGTTCGCAATCACAGCATCCGCATCATCCGGTGATACAACCATAATCATGCCGATTCCCATGTTGAATGTGCGATACATTTCCTTCGTATCCACATTGCCCCATTCCTGAAGCTTTGTAAATACCGGCAGCTTCGGCCAAGCATCGGCATTAATCACCGCACTGACACCATCAGGCAACACGCGCGGAATATTATCGTAAAAACCGCCACCCGTCACATGTACCATGCCCTTGAGTAAGCGCTTCTTTATAATCGGCAACACTGCCTGCGGATACAATCGCGTAGGCGTCAACAATTCTTCGCCCAGCGTCTTGCCGAATTCCGGCACTTCATCGGTAAGCTTCATCTGCATGCGATCAAACACAATGCGACGCACCAAAGAAAATCCGTTGGAATGAACGCCGCTGGAAGGAAGGCCCAAAATAACATCGCCCGGAGCAATTGACTGCCCCGTCAACAATCGCGATTTATCGACAATGCCTACGGCAAATCCGGCCACGTCATAATCACCATCTTCATAGAAGCCGGCCATTTCCGCCGTTTCTCCGCCCAGCAAGGCACAGCCGGATTCCTTGCACGCATTGGCCACACCGGCAACGATCGTCGCAACCTGTTCGGGAAGTAATTTACCTACCGCTACGTAATCCAAGAAAAATAACGGCGTTGCTCCTTGCACCAAAATATCGTTAACGCTCATAGCCACGCAATCTTGACCGATGGTATCGTGCTTATCCATCATAATCGCCAAGCGAAGCTTCGTACCCACACCATCGGTACCGGCTACGAGAAGAGAATTTTTCAAATCCATATCGGCCAGCGAAAACAATCCGCCAAAGCCGCCCAAGTCGCCAACTACACCGGAAGTATATGTTGCCTTTACCGCCGATTTCATCAATTCTACCGCTTTGTTACCAGCATCGATATCTACACCGGCATCGCGATAGGTCAATCCCTTAGTCTTCGAGCACATATTTGCCTCCTTCTTCCTCTTCCTTAGGCACCTCTACGGCATAGTGGCCGTCAAAACACGCAAAGCATAACTCTCTCTCTTCAAGGGCTTCAATAGCCCGGCATAAGCCTTCCCGGCTTAAGTAGTGGAGCTTATCGGCTCCGATATATTCACGAATCTGCTCAACACTATGTGTGGCGGCAATCAATTCCTTACGCACCGACGTATCAATGCCATAGTGACACGGATACTCGATAGCCGGCGAGCTGACACACATATACACTTCCTTGGCACCGGCTTCCTTGAGCATGCGCACGATGATGCCGCTGGTAGTACCGCGTACGATGGAGTCATCTACCAGAACAATCCGTTTGCCGCGCACCACATCAGGAACGGCGTTCAATTTCATGCGCACCGCTAAATCGCGTTCCGACTGATCCGGCTTGATGAATGTACGCCCCATGTATCGGTTTTTAACCAGTCCTTCACCGAAAGGAATCCCCGACTCGCGGGAGTATCCCAATGCGGCTGCCGTGCCAGAGTCGGGAATCGACATAACAAAATCCGCATCGTATTTTGTTTCCCGTGCTAACTCGCGTCCCATGTTAATACGTGCCGCATACACATTCTGTCCGTCGATATTACTGTCCGACCGCGCAAAATAAATATATTCAAAAATGCACAACGACTGCTGCGGTAGCAACGCTTCCTCTTTAATAAAGCGACTGCGCACCCCGTTCTCATCAATGATGACCATTTCACCCGGCTTAATGTCACGAACGAAGGTAGCCTTAATCGCATCAAGCGCACAGCTTTCCGAACTGATGACGTATCCGTTGGCCGTCTTTCCCAAACACAACGGACGGAATCCATTCGCATCGCGCACCCCAATAAGCTTTGTATTGGTAGTGATCACCAACGAAAAAGCACCTTCTACACGGTTAACGGCTTCGATGATGCGATCCTCTGTCGACGCTGCCTTGGAACGGGCAATAAGACTGACAATAACTTCGGAATCCATAGTAGTCTGGAAAATCGATCCCTTATCCTCCAGCTCCTTACGAAGTGCATACGCATTCGTCAAGTTTCCGTTATGAGCCACCGCCATATCACCGCCTTGGTAATGAATTACCAACGGTTGAATATTGCGCGGATTGTTCGAACCCGTCGTCGAATATCGTACATGACCGCCGGCAATATAACCTTTCAGCGGCGGCAATTCTTTAATTGCTTCGGTCACCAGGCCCATGCCTTTTACCAGTTCTATATGCGTACCGTCACTAATAGCAATACCCGCACTTTCCTGCCCGCGATGCTGCAAAGCAAACAGCCCCCAATAGGCATAGCTCATAACCGGTAAGGTAGTATCATAAATACCAAATACACCACATTCTTCATGCCACTTGTCAAACACAGAATCGTATTGCATTATTCTCTCCTATTATGCTCGTTCACCCGTCAAACGGAATAACATTTCTTTGTAGGCATCTTCTACATTGCCCAAGTCACGACGGAAGCGATCCTTGTCAAGTTTTTCACCGGTTTCGCTATCCCAAAAACGGCAAGTATCCGGAGAAATTTCATCGCCTAAAAGCACTTCACCGTTATGCACGCCGAATTCCAATTTGAAATCAACCAAGGTAACCTTTTTTTCTGCCAAGAACGCTTTTAAAATATCATTTACCTGCATCGTATATTTGCGAATGGTGTCCAGCTGTTCGCGCGTAGCCCAGCCTAAAGCCAACACTTGATCTTCATTGACAAAGGGGTCACCGAGATCATCGTTCTTATAACACAATTCCATAATCGGCTGTTTGCACGGAGTACCTTCTTCAATGCCGAGGCGTTTAGCTAAGGAACCAGCTACAATATTGCGCACAATAACTTCCAACGGAAGAATTTCAAGACGCTTTACCAACTGATCGCGATCGTTTACACGCTTTACAAAATGATTCGGTACCCCTTTTTCCGTAAGCAACCCGAAGAAGAAAGATGCAATCTTATTGTTCAGCACGCCTTTATCATGAATAGTCCCTTTCTTTTCGCCGTTAAAAGCAGTGGCATCATCTTTATAATGAACCAAATACACATCTTTATCTTCTGTTTCAAATACCTGTTTTGCTTTGCCTTCGTACAACATATTCATGGTGATTCGCCTCCGTAAATTACTCGTTAACTTTTCTCTATCCTATCGTCATGCATCGCACTTTACTCTAGCAATGACACGGTGCACGAAAATCAATCAATAATCAAAGTACGTACACTAACCTATTTTGCCAATTCTTCCTGCAGCTTTTTATTCTTTTCAATAACCTTGGCTGCCATATCGGCACGGTACGCTTTATACGCATCTCGCAGCTTGGCATCGGCAGTGGCCGCAATCTGTACGGCTAACAAGGCTGCGTTCTTAGCTCCGTCTACCGCCATCGTAGCTACCGGCATACCGGATGGCATCTGCACAATAGCCAACAAGGCATCCATTCCCTTGAGTGCCGTTGCATTAAGGGGTACCCCAATAACCGGCAAGGTAGTAAATGAAGCAATTACCCCCGGTAAGTGAGCGGCTGCTCCGGCACCGGCTACGAAAGCCACCGCACCTTCCGCTTCCAAACGTTCCACAAAGGCCTTTACCTCTGCCGGCGTACGATGTGCCGACGCAATGACCATTTCATAGTCCAAACCAAATTCATCAAGAACGGCTGCTGCCTTTTTCATTACTGCGAGGTCAGAGTCGCTTCCCATGACAATACCGATTTTCATAGCATCCTCCTGATGGAAACAAATCCTGTTTATTTATCTATGTAAATTCTAACAAAGCCTCACTCATAAGTCAACCAAATAAACGAATGCTTTTCTATTTCTTTTTCACAATTGTTCGATACATATCGAACATTAAAGACATAAAAAGCCCTGCCACGGTATTAGACCGTGACAAGGCTTACTCTGTTAGCTCTGTTTTTCAGATTCCATAGCCGCATCATCATGCGCATGATGATGCTCGTGAGCAGCAAACGGATTCGGCAATACGTCAATATTCATTACCTGTTTGAGCTCTGCCGTTACGCCGGGCATGTATTTCACAATTTGATTCATCAATACATATAGCAGCTGCGGTTCAAAGGCCGTGTTCGAACTAATATAAATACAATCCAAATATACACTGTCATCATCTTTTTCCACATAATATTTAAAATTTTTATACACGCTGTTTTCACGATTGATAAAATCAACGATGGCATTATAGTTATCATCAGTCACTACACCACCGCCGACCAGCACGCGAATCACACTGTAAATCGTTGCATCCAACAATACAAAAATAGGCATATCACCAATATCGGTTTGAATATAGGAACGATACACTACCGTGCCGTCTTCATCGCCGATATCACGTTTATCAAAGCATGTAATCTGTTCGTCTACTAGAAATTTTTCAAAAGCTTCACTCTTTATATTTTTTGGCATCTGTATATCCTTTCTTCATCTTGCTTATGCACATAAAGGGTTCTATCATCCTCATTATACTACAATGAAAATTCATTATACCAACCCCTTTTATTACAATTATACAAAAAAGCAGTCCACGAAACCAGCGTCACTATCCTACGTTCAGCTGATTTCATGTACTGCTTTTTATTTTGTCCCCTATTGTAAGTGTTGCGTATTGGATGCATCGCGTATTGTATAATCAAGTCATACTTGTTAAAAGAAGCCGACTACCTCATCCATCCTTTTATAAGTCGACCGATCATACGTCCCGTATTCTGTGTCAACGCATCTACGTTTTTCATGGCTTCTTCTAAGGGCATTGGCTCGTTTATAATATCTAAAATCAGAGAAATTCCCTTCTCGTAAACCGCTTCCGTATCTAAACTGCGACTACCTACAACGGCCACTACGGGAATGTTTTGCTTCTGTGCCAAGCCCGATACACCGACCGGTGCTTTGCCGAACGCCGTTTGGTTATCCATTCGTCCTTCGCCGGTAACCACTAAGTCCGCTTCGCCGATTTGCTCTTCCAAACGAATCAATTTCAACACGACATCAATACCGCTTTGCTTGTGCGCCTTGGTAAACGCTATCATACCGGCACCCAATCCTCCGGCTGCCCCGGCACCGGGAATATCTTTGACCGACACACCAAGGTCGCCTTCGATACACGCCGCATACAATTCCAGATAGCTATCAAGGAGTATCTTCATTTCTTCGTCGGCTCCCTTTTGTCCGCCGAAAATATGAGATGCCCCATGCGGTCCGCATAACGGATTGGTAACATCGCATAAAATAGTAAAGCGTACGCCGGCTACGCGAGGATCAATGCCACTACAATCAATTCGCTCCAATTCTGCCAACGAGGTAACTACAGGTTCCAACTCATTGCCGTTCTTATCTAAAAACTTAGCACCCAAAGCGGCAGCCATCCCCATACCACCATCATTGGTGGCACTGCCGCCGATGCCCATATAAATCTCTTTGGCTCCGCGATTAATAGCATCCAAAATCATCTGACCCGTGCCATAGGTCGTCGCCCGCAACGGATTTAATTCATCCTTTTTCACCAAGGTAATGCCTGAAGCAGCCGACATCTCCAGCACCGCAATGGTCTCGTTATCAATCATACCGTAGCGTGCTTTCACCGGTTGCCCTAACGGGCCCATGACATCTGCTTCATGATACACACCGTGACGCGCATCAACGATGGCTTCTACTGTTCCTTCACCGCCATCGGCTACCGGAACCAATACGCATTCCGCATCAGGAACCACCGCCTGAATGCCCTTTGCCACATGCTCTTCTACTGCCAGACTGGATGCACTGCCTTTAAAAGAATCTATGGCCAATACTATTTTTTTACTCATAATAGCCTCCACTACAGATGTTTACTTTCAACTATCGTTATCATATTATATCAAGTCATACTGTAGTGACGTATGGTCCGCATAACATATATACATGATTAACTTCAACATATTTTTGTTGCAAAATAATGATATGCATATAAAGCATCACTTGTATAAGTTAATTGTGCAATTCTCTCGGTTGATGATGAAATAAAAAAATCTTAGGCATTACCATTCAGTCTATCGAGTTTCCTGAAGCAGAAAAATCCATAACTATTCGTTGCGACAGTAAAAGCGTTCGTCTAGATGTTTATGTAATATAAAGGAGAGTCCCGTATATAGGCATCACAAGTCAGGTCTGGCGAATGACATTGTTCAACCTATATACAGGACTCTCTTCTCCCCAGAGTTAGGAAAGAGGGATTCATATATATCGTAGATGTGTCATTCGTGAGACCTGACCATCGAGACATCTATGAATTCCTCGGAACATTTTTTTCTTGCAATACGTTAATGGTCATGTACCCCAAGGTACGTTTGTTAATGAAATTAACGCAGAAGTTTCTAAAGTAAAAGAAAACAAAGAAATGGAGAAATCATATATGACATACGAAATGGAAATTGAAAGACATAGACAGAAAGCTAAGAATATTGGAATCACCATTGGACGCGAAGAGAGACTGCGTCGAGGACTGAGTCAAGGGCTAAAGCAAGGCCAAGCTGCCGGAAGCCAATTACGTGCGCAAAAAATAGCCTTATCCATGTTGGAGGACAAGGCATCTATGGCTTTAATTAGTAAGTACACCGGCTTATCAGAACAAGAAATCCGTTCCCTCGCCAAAGAACATCATTTACTGTAACCCGTATAACTAAGGGGGTAACTCATGTCTTAGCAGTCAAGTCTTACGAATGACATGCCTACGACATGAGTTGCCCTCTTTTCCTTCTCCCCATAAAGAAAAGCGATACTCATATATCACAAGAGTGTCATTCGCGAGATCTGACCTCTGAGATATATGAGTATCGCTTTATTTAAATTACGCTCTTCGATAGACCGAGCTTTCGTTGCTGATAGTCTCCTTCTTTTATGTATTCGTTCGCAAGACCTACCCTCTGAGATATAGGGACATCGCTTGTAAAATATTATTTCATATACTAATTCGTTCAACCTTCGTCAACACCAAGGTATAACCAATAACGCCGCATAACGCCACCGCGCCCACATAGGCCAGTGCATAGGCAAAGCTTCCCGTGCCATCAACAATAAACCCGATAACCAGCGGACAGGTAGCACTTCCCAAGTTTGCAAAAAAGTTGAGCAAACCACCGCTGACACCAAGATAACCGGCCGGTGCCAAATCCGACAACAATGCGCCGGTAACGGTAGAAGCCATAGCTTGACCAAAAAACGCAACAGCCATAAAAGCAATGATTACCGGAATGGAATCCACATAATTGGCTGCTACAATAACCGTCGAAAGCAGGAAGCCTAAAATAATCGGCAGCTTACGCGCCAACGTTTTTGACTTGCCGCTATCCAACATGCTATCTGACCACTTGCCACCAATCAACGAACCGGCAATAGCCACCAAAAAGGGGAACATCGCATAAAAACCACTTTTTAGAATCGTCAATCCTTTTTCGGTAACCAAATACGACGGGAACCACGTTAGAAAGAAAAAGAGCGTAGTCATAATCGAGAACTGTCCCAAGAACATCCCGATTAATCGACGATTGGTGATTAATTTTTTTGTCGCCTGCCACTGGGTAAGACTCGTTGTCTCATTTTTCTCTCCCTTACCGGATATCTTCGTAGCCGAAGCAACAGGATTTGAATGAGCATTCACGGAGTCATTGGTATCCGGGCGCACGATCCCGGGACGCTTACCCGTTTCACCGCCCAACAACGCACCACCGGCTTTCATATATTGCCATTCCGCATCATTTACTTCTGCCGAGTCCCCGGGAGAACGGTACCATTTGTACCATATACCACCAATCACAAAACCGATGACCCCTGTTACAAAGAAAATAATTTCCCATCCGAAGGTAACTAAAATCCAAGCCAGTACCGGCGTTAACACACCCAAAGCTACATACTCGGTAGCCGTGTACGCTCCCACCGCCAAGGCTCGTTCCCTATCGGGAAACCAAACAGCTACGCATTTAATGTTCGACGGCATAATGGGTGATTCGAAAAAACCCAATCCCAAACGCACGGCAATTAAATTCCACAACTGAGATACTAACCCCATAGCAAACGTGGCGGCTGACCACCCCACTAGAGCAATGGTCATTAAGATTCTCGGTCCTATTTTATCTAATAGTGCGCCTGCAAACGGCAAGCAAAATGCGTAGGACCAGGCAAAGGCAGAAAACAAAATACCCATCGTTGCCGGAGACAATCCCAATTCCTTTTGCATAACCGGTGCAGCCACTGCTAAATTGCCGCGATCCAAATAATTAATGCCGATGACCAAACATAACAGAAACAGCATAAACCAACGCCGCTTTGTCGGCATTTCCTTAACAGACTTCATACATTCAACCTTCCTCTCTGTATATTGGAATTCTATCGTTGCCAGAGCAAATTCCAACATACTCCTACATGCCTCTCCTGAGGCGCCTACACAATGATGGTTTGTCTGCTACTCTTCTTAGCGAGCAAGAATTATGAGCTGTACAAACTTAGCTTTTATTGTGGCATAAAGAGAGTATGAATGCAAGAGAATCTGCAAAAACTTTTTGTCAGGTGTAAGCAAATCGACCATTGCCAGTAAGTCAATTTCACTTCTTAATTATCCTTGCTCAAACAAAATGTATTTTCTTCATACTGTTATTCACCAGTAGCTGCGCTACCTTTCTTTAACTATTTCTTTAGAGATAGTTTTGTTTAGTTTAGTTTTGTTTAGGAATGCGATCGGTCTGTAGCTCGGGGTGTGGTTCGGGGTGTGGTTCGGTTGAACGGTAAATTTTTGCTCCATTTTTTACCATTTATCCGAACTGCAGCTCGCTTATGCGATAAATTTTTGCGCTACTTTTTACCGTTTATCCGAACTGCAGCTCGCCCATACGATAAATTTTTACCTCACTTTTTACCTTAGTGCTTACCTTAGTAGTTACCTTAGTAGTTACCCTGGTAGTTACTATAGTAGTTTCCTTACCGGTTACTGTACCACTTACCTCGCTAGTTAGTGTGACCCTTGCTTTACAAATTATTTTTTCCTATCCAGCTAGTAATGAGATTTTCTTCCTCCATAGAAATCATTTCATACACTGTGGCACGATTGCCCGGTTGCGGTGTGTAACGAATACGACCGGCTTTCTGCAATGTAGCTCGTGCGCGTTTTATAGCGGATGCGGACAGGCCACTACTCATCATCAGCGATGATATAGGAACAGTAAATTTCTTTTTCCAACCGCAAGAGTTGTTATAATGCATCAGCGAATACCACAATAAACGCGCCGATGAAGATACTCCCGGATGGAAATGTAACCAAACATTAAATTGATTAACTTCTTTGATATAATTCATGAGTCATACCTCCTAAAAAATGATCAGGGAAGCTTCTCCCCTTCACTTATTACCATCCGGCAGCGAAGTAAATGTAAACGCCATTTACAAAAATTTCTTATTTTATTGTAATAATCTAAAAGCAGAAGCCTCATATACAGTTTGCAAGCCACGCCTTGCAAATAAAGAAGCAAGAAAAATCATCCTATTCGAACTCTTTAAAGCCCGATATAACAAATAAAAAAGACATCTATATTACGTAATCCTTCATATCGAGAAGCACATATCTTCCATGCCCATTCTGCATAAAAAACGGGAGCATCCATAGCCACATTATGCAAGATATCACTCCCTAAATTACAATACACTTTTCAAAATCAACAGTTATAACTGACATTTTGTAAAATTTCTTCAATTTGATGAGTATAACTTTTCATTTTCTACAATTTATATTGTTTGTCAATTATAAACCTGCTATGATTGACATATACCAAACATAGAACAATTTTCATATTAATTGCGCAGTATAAGCTTAAAATAAACTTACAACTTTTCGCAGGAGGTGCCTTCATGATTAAGAGAACCAATTATTTAGATAAGATTCGTCCCTTCATCAATACTGATGTAATCGAGTAAAAAAGAAGGAGCCTATCAGCACAAGAAACGCTCTTCGATAGACCGAGCTTTCGTTACTGATAGTCTCCTTCTTTTTAGGTCATTCGCATGACCTGACCTCTTAGATATCTGAGTATCGCTTTATTCTATATTTTACTTCCACAAGCTAACAATGACTACCCAAATGACGGGCACAAGCAATGCCGGCAACATATTAACGCTTTTAATCGGCTTGAGTCCCAAGATAGCAAGACCGGATCCGAAAATCAAGAACCCACCGACGATGGAGATTTCAGTCATAAGCACCGAGTCAAGAACCGTTACCAACTGATGCGCCAACAAATAGAGGGACCCTTGCCACACAAAGAGTACGACAGCGGCAAATGCTATTCCCAATCCATAGGTAGTCGCCAATACCATAGATGTAACAAAGTCCAATGTCGCATTGGTAAATAAATATGTGTGATTTCCGTAAAGGGCACTGTTAATAGGCCCTAAAATCGACAAGGTACCAATACAAAACAGCATAATCGCCGTTGCCAAACCTTGGCCCAACCGATTCGCATCTGTTCCTTGTCCACGCTTGCCAACGCGTGCCACTATATTTTTAAAGCGCTGTTCCAAATCCCAATAGGTTCCCAATGTCCCACCGATAGCCAAACTGGCAATGAAAAGAACCGGATAGGTACTGTGCGGTAAGTTTTGGATAACCGCTGCCAGTCCCAAGCCAACTGCGGCCATCCCCATGGCATCGTACAGCATTGTTTGATACTTCTCGCCTAAGCCTGACTTTATGACGCTACCGATAAGGCTACCGATAATAATGGCTGCCACATTTACAAAAGTTCCAATCATAGATGCACGCTCACATCAATCGTCTTAGTCAAATTTTTTGACCAAGGCCATAAATTCATCCTTGTGTGCTGCATACCATGGTGCAAACGGAGTCTTCGCTGTCGTCAACATGCGTCCCAACTCAACAAAGAACACCGGTAGTTCTTCTTCGGTAATTACCGCTACACGATTACCCAATTTTGTATCGTGCAAGTCACAACTTCCATCCATGCTAAGAGCAAAGGCCGGCACTACCGCATCATTTACTTTTTTACTAAAGCCTTGTAACCCAAGAAGACCTACTTCATGAGCACCGCAGGAGTTCGGACAACCGGATACACGGATCTGCGGTAACAGCGCTTCATCTACATCGCCGGCTGCTACCACGGCATCACGAATCTTGGCAAGCATGCCGGAAGAATCGCGCAAACCAATCTGACATACCGTGCAACCAACGCAGGAAATGGACGTATCAAAATCGGTGGTAGCATTATCGGCTTCCACAATCTTAGCCACTTCGTCGGCTTCTTCGGCATTCAGATTAATAATATACATGGATTCATCTGTATTAAGACGCAACGTAACATCCTGCAACGGATAAATATATTCCAATAAACGTAAGAAGGTCTTCGCATCCGGATCGCCGCCGAACGGATGGTAATTTACATAATACAATCCCGGTTGCTTTTGTTCCACGGCGCGCTTCGTCGTAGGTACGCCGGTACCCTGTTTAGTGACGCCGGCTACTTCCGGTACGATATCTAGCTGCTGGGTTTCTTTTGCATTAGCTACGTATTCGTTAAACACGCGAATAAATTCATCGGCCCCTAAGCGTTCTACAATGTAACGGCTGCGAGCACGCGCTTTATTTTTGTAATCGCCGAAATCTTCGTAAAGCTTGCCCATAGCATACATATAGTACAGCACGTCCTTAGGATCTACGCCGACAGCCACCTTCGTAGCCACTCTCGGATTGGCACCCAAACCACCGCCGGCATATACAGTGAATGTTCCATTCTGTTCGGCAACGAATCCTAATTCTTTACACGTAGCATGACCTTCGTTTTCACAACCGGAGGAAAACGCAATTTTATATTTACGCGGTAATTTTAACGTCGTAACCAACGTCATCAAATAATTTTGTGCCGCCGTAAAATAAGGAGTAACATCAAAGGCTGCGCCCTTACCTACACCGCGAAGAGGAGCCCCCGTCATATTACGCGGATTGTCCCCACCGGCCCCACGGGTATAAATGCCTGCAGCATGTGCTTTCGGGAATAAGTCAATCACCGTATCTGCATCTAAGTGATGAAGCTGTAAGGATTGTCCCGTCGAAATATGCGTGAATGTAATCGGATGCTCCTTCATCGCATCAATTAAAAATTTAATCTGTGTTTTGTCGATAGCACCACCGGCAAAACGAAGGCGTAGCATTACGCTGTTAGCACCATGTTCACCATAGCAACCTTGACCGCCGGAAATCTTTTTGTAATCACCGGGCGCTAATGTTTTATCAAAAAATTGTTTTGTCGCTTCCGCAAATTTAGGATATCCCTCAATAAGCGCTGCTTTTACGGATTCACTGACACCTGCCATAATTCCATCTCCTCTTCTACCTACTACTAACCTGTACAATGGATTGCATGGCTTCTACTTCACTATGCACCGACCTATGTAATCCACTTACCTAAGCTTATATGATTTTATTTTACTGCAAATCATAGGTAAAGTTAAATGCAACTTTGCGATATCATAGCCAATATTATTTTAATTTTGTACAATATCATTCTACATTCGTATTTTACTTTTCCTATCTTATTAGTTATATTACAGGTGTAAGCTCTATTACGAGCTCTTAGGGCGTGCAGTCATTCTGTCATTCCCTACATATGTCTACTTTGATGCGGAGGTGTTAACACGAGTGAAAAATATTACAATTTTGGGAGTTCCCATGGAACTCGGGGCCGGACGACGCGGTGCCGATTCACATCAACTTCGACATGGATGCTATCGATCCCAGCGAAGCACCGGGTACCGGCACTCCCGTGCGTGGCGGCTTAACCTACCGCGAAGCACACTTTATTATGAAATACATTTCTACATATGGACCGCTCATTACTTCCTTGGAAGTTGTTGAAGTAAATCCCATTCTAGATTTTCAAAATAAAACAGGCGAACTCGCCGTTGAACTCATTGAATCTTTCTTCAGCAAGCGTATTATGTACAGCTCCGAGATTGATGAGTTAATATAAAATAGGTAATTATTAAAAGTATCTAAACATACAAACAGCCCTGCATATGGTTGGCAATATTCATAAAAAGTTGCTACACCACGTATACAGGGCTATCTTCTTCTTTAGATCATTTAATTGTTATCTTATGCAATAACCATCCGTCTTTTCAATCGCATACGCATGCGCCAGTACATAGCACCAATTAAAATATCTGCGGCTAACCAGCTGACAGGATAGCAATACATAATCATTGTGAACGAAGGATACATTTCACAGATTGTATAAATCCAAATAACGCGAGTCATGCAAATGCCAATGGTCATGGCAATAGCCGGTGCCAGGGAATGTCCAAAGCCACGCATCGACGCGGATAAACTTTCATAAATTGTACACAGAAAGTAAAAGCCCACAATCAAATACAATCTGGTCACACCTAACTCAACGGCTTCTTCATCAAGTCCGAAGAACTGAAGAAATACCCGTGCTAATAGCAAAGCCACCACTGTCATCACAGCGGTAAAGCCAAAACTTAACAACGTTCCGTAATAGGCCACCTCATGACTGCGTTTTTCATTACCGGCTCCATTGTTTTGTCCGGTAAATGTTGTAATCGCCTGACCAAAAGCGATGATAAACGGATAGGTGTTCAGCTCCATGACCAGGGACACACCGGAAGCCGCCATAGCCTCAGCCCCTTGATTATTAATTGCTGCTTGAATAATCATATTGGCCACATTGAATACCATACCTTGCAATCCTGCCGGTATACCGATACGCAAAATTTCTTTTACATCCGCCTTATTAAGATGAAACGCACCGGGATAGATATGAAGCACACCGTGCCCATATCGCAATAGCCGCAGTAGCAGAATCGGTCCTACATAATTGGCTGCCACCGTAGTACCGACTACGCCTAACAATCCCCATCCAAGGGATACCACAATAATATCTGCCACAGCATTGCAGATACCAGCCAGCAGTAATGCCAACAAAGGGGTCCGCACATTTCCATAACTTCGATAAATCGCCGACACAAAATCATACATGACCATCCCCGGCATTCCCAATAGGAACACCCGCAGATATAATTCTGCATCATCAATTACTTCCGGCGGCACATCCATATAATGAATAACCGGCGTAACCAGCATCTCACCTAATACAGTAAAACCGATGCCTATCAATGCCGCCAGTACCAATGTAGTATGAATGGCCACAGAAGCCGCCCGATATTTCCGGCCTCCCATATAACGTGCAATGACAACATTGGAACCTAAGGAAACACCGATAAATAAGGTAACCAATATGCCAATAATAGGTATGTCATTGCTCACTGCCGATAATGCGGCCGTACCCACAAAACGTCCTAAAATAAAAATATCTGTTGTATTAAATAATTGCTGCAATATGCCAATCATCGCTACCGGAATAGCAAAATTAAACAAAGGCCGCAATAGCGGCCCATGAAGCATATCAATACGCGATGGTCCCACCATACACTCACTTCCTACTTTTCACCTGTAATCGGTTGTCAGTACCCAATCATACAAAAAGAGCCCCGCACATACATGCAAGGCTCTTAGCCATGGTGGACGATGACAGGATCGAACTGCCGACATCCTGCTTGTAAGGCAGGCGCTCTCCCAGCTGAGCTAATCGTCCATGTCTGGTGATCCAGGAGGGATTCGAACCCCCGACCCACGGCTTAGAAGGCCGTTGCTCTATCCAACTGAGCTACTGGACCATATACTACAACATGATATATGCTCAACACATATATCACCGTCATATCTATACTATATATCATTTTATCCGCATAAAAAAATGGAGCGGGTGAAGGGAATCGAACCCTCGCGACCAGCTTGGAAGGCTGGGGCTCTACCATTGAGCTACACCCGCATACGTGGTCGGAGCAGCAGGATTCGAACCTGCGACCCCCTGGTCCCAAGCCAGGTGCGCTACCAAACTGCGCTATGCCCCGATATTCGCAGTTACCTCTATTCCGGCGAACCGCTTGTATCGTATCAAGTTATCATAACCACTCGTATAAAAAGTGGTCGGGACGACAGGATTTGAACCTGCGACCTCCTGGTCCCGAACCAGGCGCGCTACCAAACTGCGCTACGTCCCGCAACAACATTGATAGTATAGCATATCATATAGGGCAATGCAAGTGCCTTTTTAAATTTATTTGATGATTTCTTCTGCCACGCTTTCAACCCATGCATTTTCTTTTCACGAATAGTAAACGACTCTCAGCAGCTATCCTCCAATAGCCGCCAAGAGCCTTTATTGTATGTTAATTTAATCGATTCTTATATATTAGACGGATGCGTGTTCCAATTCTTCGTCTGCTACAATTTGTCGACGACTGACCAAAGCACTAACACCAAAGGTCAGTCCGCAAACGATCCATTCCAAATAAATCACATGCGGCACCACTCTGACAGCGGGTACAAAATTCCATGCCAACAGAGTAATCACTGCCATTACCAATGTATAGAATGCACCTTCCTTACTGCAATAACGCGGAGCAAAAAGTGTCATCAATACAATCACCGAAAAGGCAGCCATCAAACTCAACCCTTGCATCAAAGTAACAATAATTCCGCTAATGGTAAGAGCAAACACAAATGTTAACAATCCCATGGCCACAACCGATGCTTTCGTAATGCGCGTGTAATTAGCTTCACTTACGGAAGGATTGATAAAGCGTTTGTAAATGTCTTGCGAAAATAATGTGCCCGAACTTAAGAGTAAATTACATGCCGTACTTACATCCGCTGCCCATAAAGCCGCCAACGTAATTCCTGCCAGCAACGGGTTCAATGACATAATCAACTGCGGTAATGCCAAGGTAGGACTCATGCCGGGATATAGTTCCGAAGCAATAACACCGAGGTAAGCACTGACGAAACCTATGGGCAACATCAGCAAACCGCCCAACACAAATCCCTTGCGAGCTACGCCTACCGTTTTAGCACCTAAGGAAATTTGAATAATACTTTGCAAAGATAAATTTACGGTAATCAAGGTAACAATCCAAGTAAGAATTGTCATACTGCCTACGCCGTCTACAAGATCCAGCGTAACCGCTGTGGGGGCTGCCTGTGCAATAGCCGCCGTACCGCCCATTAACTGTACCGCTACATATGCAGCACAAGTTATACCCGCATATTTTAACGTAACATTAAGTAAATTAGAAATGCTGGCCGACCACATACCGCCCATCATCGTAACGCCGATAAATACAACAGCACTCATGATCATTCCTGTGGTCATATCGAAAATACCCGGTAACAATGCTGCCAAAATGGTGCCACCGGCTACGTACTGCAAACTCATTACACAAAGCTGTACTAAAATCTGAATAGCAATTCCGGCTATCATACTCTTCTTATCGTAATAGCGTTCCAACATTTCCGGAATCGTTGTAATATTGAGTCTCCGATATCGCTTAGCTACTACCATTCCCATGACAATAGCACCGATCCCCCAAGCCGCCGTATACCAGCCGGCAGAAATGCCATGCACATACGCCTGTTCCGCTACGCCGATGGTAGACGCACCGCCGACGGCTAAGCCTACAATCGATACCGTAATCAACGGCGTTGTCATACGCCGTCCCGCCAATACATAATTCTCTGCATTCCCCGTGCTGAGCCGTTTAGCGGCCAACGAAATTAACAACAAAACCAATACATACAATCCTACTACCACTGCCGATACTATCATGTGTGTTCTCCTTTCCACCGCCGGGGCTAGCAGTGTGTCTTCTCTCGTCTTTTTCAACCATACTATCAATTACCAATAAAAAAATCGCCCCCTACAAGGGACGATGACGAATCGCGGTACCACCCTCATTGACGATTCTACCAAAAAAGGGTGGCACCCAAGGGACGGATATATCCGCGGTACCACCCTACTTATCTCGAATCGACCAACTCACAGCTTTAGTAACGACAGCTACGCCGGCACAGCCTACTTTAATTCAGCCATGCAGTTCAAGAAGGAACTTCACTGCCTCCTCGTCTCCGTTTTTCACCAACCAACGGCTCTCTGCGCACAAGCAAGACAACTACTTTCTTCTATCATCACTGTTATACATTTGTAATTGATAGCTATATTCTACTGAAACAACTGTTTCTTGTCAATAGATTTATTGGTAAATATTAATGTTGTGCTTGCTCTTTACCACACAAGGCTACATCTGCTGCATCGTGATCCACTGCGTTTCCGGTTTCACCTTGCACCATATCCTGCGACGGTTTTCCCACATGGCGTCCGTATAAAAGATAATACAGGACAAAGCATCCTAAAGCGACCACGGCTGTTACATCATATACGCCGGAGAAACCGAGGCTCGGACGAACAAAGCCAAGCATGTACGGACCTACGCCAAGGCCGAGGTCCAAGGTAATAAAGTAAGTCGATGTAGCTACCCCTACACGATTCAGCGGTACAAGCTTGACACAAACAGCTTGTCCGTTTGACATAAATGTACCGTAGCCAAGGCCGACGAATACACCGGCCCACAGCAAGGCTGCACTGGACTGCGCCGTACTGATCAGCCATAAGCCGATAGCCAATGCAATGTAGCATGGATAGAGCACGAAGTTTTCACCTTTGCGATCAAAGACAATACCCAACAGCGGACGCGTTACAGTAATAACGACGGCATAAACGACGAAGAAAAAAGTACCTGCTTCTACTAAATTAATTTCGCGGGCATAGGCAGCCATGAAGCTGAGTACGCTGGAATAACAAAAGCCCATAAAAAGACCAACGATGGCAATCGGTGCTACTAGCGGTTCCAAATAATCCGAAATGCGCATGCCATGGCGTTCTTCCGCCGCATCATTATGCAATGCCCGTTCGTTGAATTGAATCCCCATCGTTCCCAACAAACAAAGAACAATCAAAAATACGCATAAGCTGATAATGAAATAAAATCCGGTCAAGTTGATAAGGAGCATCCCCAAGAACGGGCCCACTGCTGCGGCCAAGCTGGTGCTAAGACCGTAATAGTTGATGCCTTCACCGCGGCGCGATGCTGGAACAATCGCTGCCACAATCGTACTGGTTGCCGTTGAAGCCACGCCGTAACCAATACCGTTAAGCAAGCGCACCACATACAGCACCCACAGATTGGGCATGTAAAAATAAAATACAGTAGTAATTAGATAGATGCCCAAACCGGCATATAGCATTTTCTTGCAACCATATTCCTCAACGAAACGGCCGGCCAACAGCCTAGCCACTAAGGTGCCCAAAATAAAAATACCCGATGCCAATCCGGCTTCAGCCAACGAAGCCTGCAGATTGTCTTTTGCTACCACGGTAATAATAACCATTAACAAATAATAAATTAGATAAATCAATAAGTTAACGACCGTGTCCAATATAAAGGCAGCGGTCCACAGCCTGTCTTTGCTGCTGTTCATGCTATCATCCTCACTCTGTAAAATCTCAATCATACTAAATCAAATATTTTTATTATCATTGTTACGTAACGCCAACGATTATAGTCTTTATTTGGTTTAATGTATAACTCAACTTACATATATTTGATATAAATTTTTATGATAATAAAAACTCGGCACCCTAAAAAGGATGCCGAGTGTAATCACATCTGTATATACTTTCATAACAGGAGAATATATTACAACGTATTGGCTTGTTGCCCGATATAATCCATAAAGGTTTTCATTGTTTCCCACTTTGAGTTATTGTTACGATATACAAAGCATACCTGCAATAACAACGGTTTAGCCAACGGATAAATACCTTCCGTTTCTCCTAAGGACTCCAATAAGCTCTTGGATATTAATGCGCCTGCGGAATTTTTCTTGCAATAATCAATCATTGCGTAGGGGTTTGACAAACGGATGGTCTGCGGCAATGCTTGACGCCCTTCTTCCGAAAAATAAAACTTAAGACGCTGACTCATGAAATATTTCGGCGGGTACATAACCAATGGATAGGTCAACATTTCTTCACAGGTAATCGGTCCCGTTACTTCACGGTTAGGTGCAAAATAAGCTACTGAGTCCTCGCGCAAAGCCACGCTTTCATAGGCACTCATGTCTTTGTTGTTCGGCAAGTAACAGGTGCCGATATCTATGCGGTTTTCCCTAAGATCCAAAAGCATCTCTTCCTCTTCCATATCGTATACGGAAATGGAAAAGTCCGGGTTGCGCTGTTGAAAGTATGCAACGTACTGGTTCATGCGCACATCGCCGATACTCCGCAAAATGCCAACGTTCAAAATCGGGCGTTCTAACTTATTGGCAAGGCGAATACTATGGATCGCTCTCTCCAATGTTTCAATAATATGTTCTGCTTCCGGCAAAAATTTTTCACCTTCCGGCGTTAACTGGCTACCGCGGGTAGAACGTGCAATAAGGCGTACCCCTACCAAGCGTTCCAATTTTTTCATCTGCGCACTGAAGGCAGACTGGGTAATGTTCGCTGCCTGTGCGGCCAACGTAAAATTGCCCATTTTGCTATATGTTATAAAGCTTTGTAATTCTTGTAAAGTCGGTAATTCATCCATAATTATCCGCTCCTCGTTCACAACCTACCAAACAGACTACTGCCTCTTTATGCAGCCACTTAAGCATCATCACCACAATTACAGCCATCAACTATCAACTTAACCATTAACTATCAACTTAAATGATAATATTACCGGCTGTATGTATTCTTTTTTTATTATAGCATATGATTCTAATTTACTCATGCATTTTATATGGGATATCTAAAAAATTTATATTTTCTCTTTATGTCCTTCTATTCTCGGCACCTTATTCCTTATATTCAATTAATACCTTGCCATGTATCCGTTAAATATGATATTATTATCGGGTACCTATATGTGGTACAGGTTTAAAATTTTTATATGAGGTGATAATCACATGGCAACGAGAAGAGAAGCACGCTTTAAGCTTTGCCGTCGTTTCGGTGTAAACGTTTTCGGTCATTCCAAAGCGTTAAAACGTGTAAAAAAAGACCAGAGACAGAAAAAAATGTCTGAATATGGCACACAGTTATTAGAAAAACAGAAAGTTAAAGCATACTACAACTTGCTTGAACGCCAGTTCGTACGCTATTATGATAAAGCTAAGAAGATGCCGGGCGTTACGGGTGAAAACATGCTTAAATTGTTAGAATCCCGTCTCGACAACTTGGTATACCGTATTGGTTTCGGTAACTCCATCCGTCAGGCTCGTCAGATGGTAAACCATGGTCATATCTTGGTTAACGGTCGTCGTGTTGACATTCCGTCCTACCACTGCAAACCGGGCGATGTTATCGAACTTCGCGAAGCATCTCGTGACAACGAAATGTTCAAAACTAACTTCCAGGAACTTCGTTCTTTCGAACTTCCTTACATCGAAAAAGATCTTGACGCTTTCAAAGGCACCTACACTCGTATGCCGGAACGTGAAGAACTTCCGATCGAAGTTAACGAAACTCTTATCGTCGAATTGTACAGCAAATAATTTGATGATGTTCAAAAAGCCGCTGAGCATATGCTCGGCGGCTTTTTTGTGTTCTGTTTACTACGGCAGTCATACTGTATCCCTTCATATCCTTCATATCCCTTCCATCGACCACTGTTTACCGGTTAGCAAACAAAACCTGTTGGCATAGTTTTTTTGATTCGGTTATAAAAAAAGAGACCCGGTTTCCCGAGTCTCTTCTCTATTCGCGTTATTCCACAAACGGAATTCCCAATGCTTGCTTGGACAACTTATTCAATACTACCTTATTGGTCACACTGTTTGTTGGAATAGGCTGCCAATACGGCGCCTTTTCGCTGCGAATATCAAGAATCCATGCTTCCTTCGTAGCGTAATTCAATTTATACACTGCGCGGCCGCTATACAATCGATCACCATCCGGTCGCACTTCCATAGAGTTTACGGAAAATACATACACCGGCGGCTCAGAATAATCAACCGATACAGTAGGCACCGTATATACAGTATAGAAGCCTTGATGCATAGCCGTAGCCGCAAATGTATGACTTTCATTGTAACTGTTCCAATCCGGTCCGTTTAGCGGCATGTCTGCCGACGCCGCTCCGATCCCCAGTGCTGACACCATCATCGCCAACACTGCCATTCGTTTACCTACCCATTTCATAGTCTAATCCCTTTCGTTACAACCACTACATCTATACGACACCCAATTCCACGTTACTTATTTTACCTCTACCAGACGATACGCACGCGTTCCTAACCCTAAATCTTCGGCGCGTTTTAAAGCTGCTTCCCAGTCGGTATCCGGTGACACATCGTGGAAATGATCCCAACCGTGTTCTTCTTTTTCATCCAACATACTGCCCGGCATAATCGGCTGTTTATTGACTGCATCAACGCAAGCTTGATCCAAGGCTACCAAATCATAGGAAGCAAATATCCCCACATCCGGTACGATAGGCACATCGTTTTCGCCGTGACAATCGCAATACGGCGATACGTCTACAACAAAACTGATATGAAAACGAGGGCGATTACGCACCACGGCAGCTGTGTATTCTGCCATCTTTTCGCTAAGTACCGTATTGGCTTCGTCCCACATCGGCGAAATTGCATCCACCGGGCATACACCAACGCAACGGCCACAGCCTACGCATTTTTCTTCCGTAATAAACGATTTTCGATCGGTTACATGTACCGCATCATGGGCACAATATTTTTCACACTGACCGCAGCCAATGCAAAGCTCTTGTTGAACAAAGGGCTTACCTGCACTGTGCTGTTCCATTTTACCGGCGCGGGATCCACCGCCCATGCCTAAGTTTTTAATGACACCACCAAAGCCGGCGGATTCATGTCCTTTAAAATGTGTCAGCGAAATAACAATATCCGCTTCCATCAACGCGCGGCCAATCTTTGCTTCCTTCACGTATTTGCCATCCGGCACCGGCACTTTAATTTCATCAAGCCCTTTCAACCCGTCGGCAATAATAACGTGGGCTCCCGTATTGTACGGATTGAACCCATTTTGGTAAGCTGACTCGATATGATCCAGCGCGTTCTTACGACCGCCTACATACAATGTATTGCAGTCCGTCAAAAACGGTTTACCACCGAGTTCTTTAATAATTTTTACCAAGCGCGCTACATATTGCGGGCGCAGATATGCCAAATTCCCCGGTTCACCAAAATGCATCTTGATAGCTACATATTTATTAGCAAAATCAATTTCTCCGATTCCGGCTTTTCGTACCAAGCGTTCCATTTTATCCAATAAACTTTCACCGACGCGGGTGCGCAAATTCGTAAAAAATACATCCGACATACCTATGTCATCTCCTCTTTCTACCATAATACCTACTTATAAGCGGAGTGCAACACAGCTCGGTTAAACCTGCTGTCGGCACATGCCAACTTCATTATCTCTGGTTACAATACATATATATTGTAATCTATTTTAGAAGAATGTGCCATTACTTTTCATGCATAGGTATGCGCAAATCCCAAAGAGAATACTATGGATACGCCCATTTCTATGATACACTGAAAGAAAGTTCACTATATTTCATTATAGCTTCCCCTCAGCAAAGGAGGTTTTGTCCATGTCATCAAATTACCAGGACACATCACGTACTGCCAAGACGATTGCATCCACAGTGTCATCGAAACAAGATAGCCATTCCCGGTCTGCCTCACTCCATTTCATAAAAGTAAATCCGGCCGGCAACATTACTATTCTCGTCGATACGCCGATAGAAGACGAAGCCAGACCAACCATAGCCAATCAATTGATGGCATATAACCATCTGCATGCCGAACAGGTCGGCTTCCTTAGCTATCCTTCTAACGGTAGCCCTCGAGAAATCCCGATTCGATTGACCATGATGGGCGGAGAATTTTGTGGCAATGCCACACGGTCTGCTGCGGCGTATGCAGTCTATGCACGGATGCTAGCGCCCGAAGCTGACGGAAGCTATCAACCATTGGTATATTGTTCCGGGTCATCCGCTCCTATTCGCTGTATCGTGCGACCAACCGATCATCCCTTTATATTTTATGCAGAGGCCCATATGCCATCACCGCAAACCGTTGACATAATACATATATCGTTTGATACATGGACCCTACCATTACACCGTGTTACCTTCCCCGGAATTACTCATTATATTGTTCCCATACGTGCATGGTATGAGCTATCCCCATCTATCGTCGGTAACGCCTTTCATACCGAGGGATTATTAGCAGATGCTGTAAGCCCTACGTTACACCGATTATTCGATTCACTGTTTTCTCAATTAAAATGCCAAGAAGCGGCAGCTGCCTTCGGCATCATGTTCTATGATACTATACGCCAAGAGATGGTGCCGGTTGTATATGTAGATGCTACCGAATCCATCTTTTGGGAGCAAAGCTGTGCCAGCGGCACTACAGCTGTGGGGGCGACCTTATTATGTTCTCACCGGGGCAATCAATCGCTTACCTTGCATCAACCTGGTGGTACCTTAACCGTTCATCAGCGTTGGCATACGGTGAGCCATGATGATCAATCATTATGTCCTCAGTATTATCTGGATGGACCTGTACAAATCACGGCCATCGGAGACGCTTTTTTATAATAAACATCACTGTCATTGGGTATCGTAGATGTTTACACATATAGTATACAGATACTACATGTGAATATAATGAAAAAGACACAGTTACTATTGTCCGATAGTGACTGTGTCTTTTCTTATGTACCTATTGACACGTTATGCTATTATATATTTCTTAATCTACCTACACTACACCTGTCTCACTGCATATGGCCATAGGCCAACATGTTGCTATCTATATGCTACCCGTTCCGGCTGCATATCATGAAACTGCAGTCGTTCCTTTGCCACTCGTTCCCAGTCAGTATTCGGCTTTCCGTAATTGGCATAAGGATCTATCGACAAACCGCCGCGGGGTGTGAATTTCCCCCACACTTCAATGTACTTCGGCGACATTAATGCAATTAAATCTTTCATAATGATATTTACACAATCTTCGTGAAAGTCACCATGATTTCTAAAGCTAAACAGATATAGCTTTAAAGATTTACTTTCTACCAGTCGTTCATCCGGTACATACGAAATGTATATGGTTGCAAAATCCGGTTGCCCCGTCATCGGGCATAGGCTCGTAAACTCGGGACAATTAAACTTTACCCAGTAATCGTTCTGCGGATGCTTATTCGGAAACGATTCCAATACCTGTGGTGCATAATCGGTCGGATAGGTAGTATGATGCCCCAATCCATGAACGCCCTGCAATTCCTCTTGTGTTCTACCGCTTGCCATAGCTTCTTACCTCCTTAGATGTAAACTCATCATGCGCTGCTATTACACCTTCGTGACTACTCATTACCATAGCATCATGCTGATTTGGTGCCGTCTCATTAGTCACAGTACCGCGGACACGCTCAATGGCATTTACTAATATATAGCTGACAATACCGCAGATGACTTGGCCCACTAGCAGACTACTTGCCAATATGATGTACGGTACCTGAAGTAAATATGCCAGCCAAAGGGGTACAACTAATCCCGGGATAAAAGTAATGATGGGAATGACTATCCAATTACCAAGTCCCATTCGCTTTCCCCATGCCGCTGCGCCGGCACTGAGAAGACCTACTATACAGCCGCCGATGGCATCAATCGGTCCCAGCCCGCCCATAATCATATTGCTGATTAAGTTTGCCAAGCCGAATACAGGCACAGAAAAAGGGAATAATGCCGCCAAACCGTACAACGCCGTTGCAATTCGCACCTGGTATTGCCCAAAAGCAAATCCTTGCGTGGCCATCATGATGACGATGTACAATGCCAACAAAATTCCCGAAATAGTAAGTTTTCTCGTGTGTGATACTCTGTTCATTTGTTTTTCTCCTTAGTTTTATTTATAGACAGGATGGTTACGAACTGTCTTGCTCGCACAAGCGCGAGACAATGCCTATATTATAGCGAATCTCTTTCCTCTTGGCAACCGTCATACAAAAAAGGTCTCCGGCACACGTCGGAGACCTTTTTTTCATAAGCAACACTGTATACTGCTTATCCTATCTTATTTAAATTCTTTGCAAAGATCAGCAAATACATCGGCATTCGGTTTTACAACGTCATGAACCAATGCACGCGGATGCGGACCGCCGTTAACAGCCGCCATTGCTTTTTCAAAGGACGGCTTGGTATCATCACGATAAATCAAGCCGGTTACCAAACCTTCGTGAGCACCCAATGTCTGCAATGCCTGTACGCGGTTTGTCGGATCATATCCTTCTACAGTGCTCAAAGAAGTTAAGTGTTCTTTGAACCAGTCATAGCTATTGCGTTTGTTATACGTTACACATGGGCTAAATACATTGATGAAGGAGAAACCTTCATGCTGCATGCCCTGTTTAATCAATTCAACCAATTCGGCGCGGTTAACCATATAGCTCTGCGCTACAAAGGTAGCACCGGATGCGATTGCTGTTTCGCAAATCGGTAACGGAGATTCGAAGGATCCATGCGGAGATGTCTTCGTTACAAAACCGATATCGGAACGCGGAGATGTCTGACCTTTCGTCAAGCCATATACATGGTTATCCATAACAATGTACGTAATATTTACATTGCGCTTGAAGGCGTGAATGGTATGCCCCATACCGATAGCGAACGCATCACCGTCACCGCCGGCACATACAACGTTCAGATCCTGGTTGGCCAATTTAACCCCCTGTGCATACGGCAAGGCACGACCGTGCGTCGTATGAGCACCGTAAGTGTAGAAGTATCCGCCGATACGGCTGGAACAACCGATACCGGAAATAACGGCCAAGTTTTCCGGAGAAATATCCAGTGCAGCCACTGCATCGGCAATAGCTGCCTGCACCCCGTAATGACCGCAGCCCGGGCACCAGTTAGGACGAATATCATTTCTGTAATCGTTAGCTGTTGTCATCTTATAAAACCTCCTTGATAGCTTTCTTCACATAGGATGCCGTAAACGGATTACCGTCATATTTCAGGCAGCTGTGAATCTTGCGTTTTTCCGGCATGTTAATGCGGAACATATCTGCCAACTGTGCAGTAGCATTCTGTTCACAAATAACAACCTTCTTCGCATTTTGATAGAACGGTAAAAGCTGTTTCGTCGGGAACGGTTTGATAAGACGAAGCTGTAAATGGTTAACTTTATGGCCTTCTGCTTCCAATTCGGCTACCGCTTCTTCGATAGCACCGCGGCTGGAAGCAATACCGATAACGAGCACGTCACATTCGTCATGCTTAGCATTGTTAAGGAACGGTTCATAGTTATCGGCTACCGTTTCTAATTTACGGAGACGCTTATCCGTCTGCGATACGTGCATAGACGGTGCTTCTGCCGGTTTACCTTCTTCATTATGTTCAAGACCCGTGGAAAGGAACAAACCATTCTTCATGCCCGGAATCGTACGCGGTGAGATGCCATCTTCTACGAGTTCAAAGCGTTTGAAGTAGTGCGGGCGTTCCAATTCCGGAAGGTCTTCTTCCTTCATCAACTTGCCGCGGTTAATCGGCACGCGGTTGAGATCAAAGCTAGGTACCGACTGCTTGTTAAGACCTTGCTGTAAATCAGGCATAAAGATAACCGGGCACTGATACTGTTCCGCAAGGTTAAATGCTTTCTGTAATTCATAGAAGCATTCTTCGATGCTAGTCGGGGAAATAACGATGTTTGCATAATCGCCGTGAGCATTATGGCATGCTGCGTTAAGGTCAGAGGTTTCTACCTTCGTAGCCATACCTGTGGACGGGCCGGAACGCTGTACATCAATAACAACCATTGGCAACTCAGCCATGGATGCCATGGACAAAGATTCTGCCATGAGGCTGAGACCCGGGCCGGATGTACATGTGAAACCGCGAACACCGGCATATACACCGCCCATAGCCGTCATGCAAGCGGCAATTTCGTCTTCCGTCTGTACAACGGTTGCACCGATTTTATCCATTTTCTTAATCATGTATTCCATAACTTCCGAAGCCGGCGTAATAGGATAGGAAGCCATGAAACGAGATCCGGCAGCAATAGCACCTAATGCCAATGCTTCGTTGCCGAGAAGGAACATCTGATCCTTCGGCTGCGGCACCGGTAACGTTTCGATTTCTACATCGCCCTTGCTAGCCAATACCAATGCATGACCATCTTCAAAGGCGTTAAGATTTTTGTCTACAATATCCTGCGATTTTTTCGCAAATTTTGCGGCAATCGCCGTTCTGAACGGCGTCTTGTCAAAGCCCAACAAAGCAACGGACATACCGAGTGCTACGATGTTACGCATCAACAGCGATCCCTGTTTCATAGCAGTTTCGGTAATCGGCAATGCCAAGCAGGTAATCGGTGCGCCATCAAATTTGGAGAAGTCCGGGTTTACTTTGCTGTCGCAAATAATAAAGCCGCCTTCACGCACTTCTTCACCATGTTTATCAACAGTTTCCTGGTCAAGTGCTACCAAGAAGTCGATTTTTTCACCAACGGTCATAATCGGTTCTAACGCAATGCGCAAAGCGAAGGTCGTATGACCACCTTTAATACGCGATGCGAACAAACGCTGGCTATACAAAGAATAGCCTTCTTTTGCGAGGATTGTCGCCATGATTTCGCCACAGCTTTCAATCCCTTCACCTTGCTGGCCGCCCATTTTCCAGATAAAATCTTTACGTTTTTGCAAGAGATTCACCCTCCTTAGGATTTCACATTGGACTTAGAAAGACTGTTCAACAATGTATGTAAAAAAGTGTATACTAATTCAATCTTTCAACTACAACAATAATAGCATTTTTATGTAAAATTAGCAATCATGCACAATCAGTCATAGAAGGTCTTCATGCATAGGGCGCAAAGGCAGGCTCATATTGATTCTATAGGATATACACTGCCTTGTATTATTGCCTGTTCCCGCCGAAGCACGCACTATCAAGCTTTTCTTATTTTTATCGTCCCCTCTGAGTGCTCATAGTATTCAAATACAGGGTCATGCTAACAGAATATTTATTCGTCTTACCAGATTATTTACTCTCTGTTACAAGAATTTCTTGTACAATTCAGCGAGAGTACCGGTTGCTATGACAAATTAATATACCACTTGTATTGCTATCTGATATTCCAATTGCATGTCCCATCAGTTACTTACTGCATGCCAATATCAGCGGATACTTACTTCATGCTAATAGCAACGACTATTCACTGCGCCACTCCGTCAATGTATCAATATCTTCACGCCACCGTGGATACGGTGCTTCCGCCGGCACACCAATAGCAATGGCAGCCACCAATTCATCTTTGCGCCCCCACCAGGCTTGAATCTCCTCTTCACATTGAAATACGTCACAAATCCACAGAGTCCCCAATCCTTTTTCCGTCGCTGCCAATAGCATCGTCTGAATCGCGGCACCAATCGATTGTGTGTCCATCACGCGACGATAGCGCTTATCATTGTAATCCTGTTCCAGCGGGGCATACCGATTACCTACCAATATCACTGCTCCTGCTTCTTCCATAGCCCGTGCACTTATGCGCAAGCTGCCGAACACTTCGCCACGACTTTCTTTATCGATAGCCATTTGCCACAATATACTCGCCAATTCTCGTTTCGCCTTATCGGTCACTACGGTAAAATACCAAGGCTGTCTATTCTTTCCCGACGGCGCGCGACCTGCCGTGACGAGTAATTCTCGTATCGTCATTTCATCAATACTCTCTCCCGTAAATCTTCGAATGCTGCGACGTTTAGCTGCTATCATATCTATCATACGATCAACTCCTTCTCACCATTTTTACTTAGCTTCGATTATATCATGGCATGTTTCTATCAAAAAAGGAGAACCCTTTCGAGTTCTCCCAAACATGGTCATAACCAAATATACTGCCAATCACATGATCGACGAAATATATTATTAACTTTATTGTCGATGGCTAAGGTCCGCATCCTCTGCGTTGCCGCAGATAACTCTCGACACTTCCTCACAAGATTGTATGCCATCTTCACCAACCACAAAATGTGCATACACCTCTACCTCACTGGGTGTAGCCTCTGATTTCTTCCACACCTTTACATGATGATGCGTAAGAACCGTCTCCTCATAAGCCGCTGCGCCCAACACGGTGACCATCAATCGAGACGTTGCCGAACGTAACGCCTGCAAATGAGATACAAACATATCATAGGACAATATATACCCATCGCTTTTTTGCGTCTAGGTATTTGCAAACCGATTCGTCAGTTTCTCAATGATTCCTTCTGCATGTAACTCATTAAGCAGGAGCAGGGTATCTTTCACATAAGCTCGGGCATCCATATTGTGTCCTCCTTATAAGCTAACATCTTCATCCCCTTATAATTCAGACAATACCACATCCAGCCGAACGCTGTCAAAAAATATTTCTTCTAAACAAAGGCCTTGTGCCGGCGCTGTTTTTCCCAGTTTACGACGATCCTTAGCTGCCAGTAGTTCCGGTATACGTCCCGGCTCCACCTTCCCCAAACCTACATCAACCAAGAGGCCCGCAATATTTCGTACCATATGATACAAAAATCCATCGCCAACTACATGCAACGTAATGTGCGGTCCGTTCTGTTTAACGGCCACACGAAATAATGTCTTAACCGGATTCGCCGGTGTTGAGTTGGCACCTTGCAAAGAAGTAAAGTCGTGTGTGCCTTCCAATAGCCGCGCAGCTTCACGCATGCGCTCTACGTCTAACGGCTTTTTCACATGCCAATGGTAACGCATGCCCAGCGGATCTTGCACGCTGTCGTTATGAATGGTATACACATATTCCTTCCCCAGAATACGCCACCGAGGCCGCCAATCCAAAGGAATCTCTTCTGCTCGTCGTACTACGATATACGGTGGCAAGTGCGCAATTAACGCCCTCGTTAAATTTTCTACAGGAATTCGCCCTTCCGTAAAAAAGGTAATGACCTGAAACTTTGCATGCACTCCCGCATCAGTACGCGACGCACCATATATACTGATTGACTCGTTGCATACTTTACTCAGTGCTTCTTCCAAGCAACCTTGCACCGTCACATCATTTGCTTGCCTCTGATAGCCACACAGCTCGGTACCATCATAGGCCACAATCAATCGAATGTTCCTCATACGAACCACCGCATAACGATTAAGAGTAGAGTAACGCCTATGATACATGCCATGCCGCTATAATCATAGCCGGTAATCACCAGTTCCTTCATGCGAGTTCGATTTTCGCCACCGCGATAGCAACGAGCTTCCATAGCCACAGCTAGCTCGTCGGCCCGACGAAAGGCACTGATGAAAAGAGGTACTAATAAAGGAATCATATGTTTCGCCCGTTTGACTATACTGCCCGTTGTAAAGTCTGCGCCGCGTGACTCTTGTGCCTTCATAATACGATCGGTTTCCTCCAATAAGGTAGGAATAAATCGCAAAGCAATGGTCATCATCATAGCCAACTCGTGCGCCGGTACGCCAAACCGTTTAAACGGTGCCAATAAGTGTTCAATTCCGTCAGTCAATCGAATCGGCGATGTGGTATATGTCAATAACGATGAAAAGACGATAAGAAATACTAAACGTGCTGCCATCATGGATCCCATGCGCACACCTTCTTCAGAAATATGAAGCCAGCCGTATTGCCACAGCATCGTCCCCGGCGTTGTAAATACATGAATCCCCATGGTAAATACGATGATAATCCATAATGGCTTAATTGATGTCCAAACCAAGCGCCAAGGCAGTCGTGATACAGCTAAGGTTACAATCGTGAAGCCGGCTACTACCGCATAGGATGCTACGGTTTCCGCTAAGAAAATAGCCACAATAAAAATCATAGTCGCTAAAATCTTCGCACGTGGATCCATTTTATGAATAAAGGATTGTCCCGGGAAATACTGCCCAATAGTAATATTACTCAGCATGGTGTACCTCCTGTTCCTTCAAAGCCTTTTCAATAGCCATTACCGCATCGTCCACATTTCGAACTTCCGTAGAAACCGGTAATCCGCGATGCTTCAATGTTTCCATCAATACAGATACCGGGGGCACATCCACACCTGCTTTTTGTAACTCTTCACGGTGATGCATAAATATGGTCAGCGGTTCGTCATCTAAAATAACATGACCGCCGTCTAATACGATGAGGCGGGTCGCCATTCGAGAAATATCTTCCATGTTATGAGACACCAATGCTACCGTAATGCCCTTCTCTTTATGCAGACGAATGATTTCATCAAAAATTTCTTCACGACCAAACGGATCAAGTCCAGCCGATGGTTCATCCAAGATTAAGTATGATGGGTTTAACGCTACGACGCCGGCAATCGCTACTCGTCGCATCTGTCCTCCGGATAAATGAAACGGTGAGCGCTCCGCATATGTATCATAGTCAAGACCGACAAACTTCATTGCTTCGCGTACGCGCTCGTCTACCTCTTCTTCTGACAATCCTAAATTGCGAGGTCCAAATGCAATATCTTTAGCAATTGTTTCTTCAAAGAGTTGATGCTCCGGATACTGAAAAACCATGCCCACCGTATGGCGCATATTGCGCGCCTCTTCCGTTTTATCTGCTAAATCAACATCATTGACTGTTACCTTTCCCGAGGTGGGATGGAGTAAGCCATTTAAATGTTGCACCAATGTTGACTTACCCGAACCGGTATGACCGATGATGCCCAGGAATTCACCTTCATGAATTTCTAATGTTACACCGTCCAGTGCTTTTTTTTCGTATGGCGTATGAGCACCGTATACATATGATATGTTGTCCAAAACTATCGACATAGCACATCTCCTAATTCTTCATTCGTAATAATACCTTTCGGTAACGCATGACCTCTCTTTATCAACTCCGAAGCAACTTCAGCTGCCACCGGCACATCCAGTCCCAACTGCTTTAACGTATCTACCTGTTCAAAAATCTGACGCGGTGTACCTTCTTGTAGCTTAACTCCATTCTTCATTACCACGATACGATCAGCTACAGCAGCTTCCTCCATAAAATGAGTGATATAGACAACCGTAATACCTTCTTCCTTATTCAGACGTCGTACTGTGTCGAGTACTTCTTTTCGTCCTCGTGGATCCAACATAGCCGTAGGCTCGTCTAAAATAATACAATCCGGCTTCATCGCCAATACACCGGCAATAGCAATCCGCTGCTTCTGCCCACCGGACAATAAATGTGGTGCATGAAGTGCATATTGACTCATATTGACAGCCTTCAACGCTTCATCTACGCGACGTCTGATTTCACTTGGTTCAATGCCAAGATTTTCCGGTCCAAATGCCACATCCTCTTCAACAACAGCAGCAACAATTTGATTATCCGGATTCTGAAATACCATGCCCACATGTTGACGTATATCCCAAATGTGCGCCGGATCCTGTGTATCCATTCCCAAAACTTTAACGGTTCCTTCACTGGGCGTGAGTAACACATTAAAATGCTTGGCCAATGTACTTTTGCCACTACCGTTAGTGCCAATAATCGCTACAAACTCGCCTTTATATATAGTTACATCTACATCCTTGAGGGCATGAACAGGATTTCCCATTTCATCGGTATACACATGACTCATATGCGATACGTCAATCATAACCTCTTTATCTATCTTATATTCGCAAGAAGAGTCACTATTTTTTATAGTCTGTATCGGCTTCGTATTACCCGCTTCCTCTTGATAGCTAATTTTCTGTTCTTCTCGGCAACCGACTTCTTTCTTGCCTAGATGACTTATATTTCTTTGTTTGGTATCTCGCTTTCCCATCAATGCATCCTCACATAGTTTTTAGATTAACAAAACAACTATACACCGTTTTCATAATAAATGTCCATACTTCGTTAACCTAATAAAAATTCGTAGGTTAACCAAGTACATACATTTCTTTCATTATAGCAAAGACAGAACCTCTACAAAAATAATTTTTACACAGAATAAAAAGCGGTGCTGCCATAGAGCAACACCGTTTATTATGTGTATAATTACTAGACTAACTCGATAATAGCCTGCGGAGCGGCATCGCCTTTGCGAAGACCAGTTTTAATTACACGAGTGTAACCACCCTGGCGCTCAGCATATTTCGGAGCAATTTCGTCAAATAATTTTTTAACAACATCTTCGTCCATGAGGTATGCGAGAACCTGACGACGAGCGTGAAGATCGCCGCGTTTAGCCAAAGTAATCATCTGATCAGCCAAGCCGCGCAATTCTTTAGCTTTAGCTTCAGTGGTCTCAATACGATCATATTGGAAGAAAGATGTTAACATTCCGCGGAACAAAGCCTTACGCGCGGAGCTGTCTCGGCCTAATTTTCTGTACATTAGTCATCCTCCTCTTATTCGCTTTTTTTCTTGAGAGGGAAGCCGCCCAACGGATGGTTTTGAAGCTTTTCTTCAATTTCATCGATGGATTTCTTACCCAAGTTACGGACCTTACCTAAGTCCTCAACGGATTTATCAAGCAAATCCGCAATAGTATTAATGCCTGCACGTTTCAAGCAGTTATATGCACGTACGGATAATTCCAAATCATCAATTGGAATCTTGGACGGGCCGTCATCTTCAACGACTTCTTCCGTATCCGTAGATACCACTTCACCTTCGTATTCATCAGTACCAAGATTAATCGTATCAATGGAATGTGCCAATTTAGTGAAGTTGCCCAAGTAGCTAATCATGATAGCTGCTGATTTCGCTACCGCATCTGCTGCGGTAATGGAGCCATCAGTCCAAACTTCGAGCGTAAGCTTATCGAAGTCCATTTCATTACCTACACGTACATCGCCAACTTCATATTTTGCTCGAAGAATCGGCGAGAAAATAGAATCAATCGGAATACGACCGATTACATCGTCTTCTCTCTTATTCTTCGTGGACGGCACATAGCCCTTACCACGATCTATGCGCACATCCATTACCAGATGAGCCACCTCATCCATAGTAGCAATTACGAGCTCAGGATTTAAAATTTCAACCTCTGGTGGAAAATGAGGAATCAAATCACCAGCAGTTAAAACTCCGTTCCTCTGGATATCGATGTGAACATCCAACGGAACCTGTGCTTCGCTTTCGAGGCGAAGGCACAGTTGTTTGAGGTTAAGGATTATATCCGTTACGTCTTCGCGAATTCCCGGGATGGTAGAGAACTCATGAAGAACACCTTCGATTTTTATGGAAGTGATAGCCGCTCCATCCAAGGACGAAAGTAAAATCCGACGCAAGCTATTACCGAGAGTAATACCATAGCCACGATCCAACGGTTCGCACACGAATTTACCGTAGCGACCGTCGTCGCTCATATCAACTTTCTCGATTTTGAGTTTTTTTTCTTCGCTCATCAGGATAATCCTCCTATAAAAAACGCCCCATAAGTATAGTATATCACAGCAACCATCTTAAACACAGTCGCTAATCGATAAATTATACGCGACGACGTTTCGGAGGACGGCAACCGTTGTGCGGAATCGGAGTAACATCTTTAATACTGTTAACTTCCAAACCAGCAGCCTGCAATGCACGAATAGCTGCTTCGCGGCCTGCCCCCGGACCTTTAACGAATACTTCAACCTGACGTAAGCCATGTTCCATAGCTGCTTTAGCAGCCTGTTCGGCAGCCATCTGAGCAGCAAACGGAGTGCTCTTACGGGAACCACGGAAACCAAGACCACCGGCAGATGCCCAGGAAAGCGCGTTACCGTTGATATCGGTGATGGTTACGATAGTGTTATTGAATGTGGAGCGAATATGCGCTGCTCCGGACTCAATATGTTTCTTTTCTTTTCTTTTGCTTCTTACAACTTTCTTAGCCACGCTGTATCCCTCCTTTATTATTTCTTCTTACCGGCGATTGCTTTTCTAGGACCCTTGCGAGTACGAGCATTCGTCTTAGTACGCTGTCCGCGGCATGGTAAACCCATACGATGACGCTTACCGCGATAGGAGTTGATTTCAATCAAGCGCTTAATGTTGAGAGCTTCTTCACGGCGAAGGTCACCTTCTACTTTGTATTCTTCGTCGAGAAGACCACGAATCTTAGCTACTTCGTCTTCGCTTAAATCGCGAACACGAGTATCCGGGTTAATACCGGTCTTTGCCAAGATTTCCTTGGAAAGCGTCAACCCAATACCGTAAATATATGTCAAACCAATTTCAACACGTTTGTCACGTGGTAAATCTACACCGGCTATACGTGCCATCTATTCATCCACCTCCTATCAATTAACCTTGTTTCTGTTTATGTTTCGGATTTTCGCAAATTACCATTACACGGCCTTTGCGTTTAATGATTTTGCATTTTTCGCATATCTTTTTAACTGATGGTTTAACCTTCATAAGTACCTCCTTTGTGGCGCGCGCTTATTTGAAGCGATAGGTAATGCGACCACGATTTAAGTCATATGGTGTCAGTTCCATAGTAACTTTATCACCGGGAAGGATACGAATAAAATTCATACGCATTTTACCTGACACATGGGCAAGCACTATATGTCCATTTTCAAGTTCTACTTGGAACATGGCATTCGGCAATGCCTCAACTACCGTACCTTCCACTTCAATAACGTCTTCTTTTGACATATCATTATTCCTCCGGTTACCTGGTTATCGTATTAACCGCGGTTCATCACGCATAGTTAATATTTCAGGGCCGTTTTCCGTAACAACCACTGTATGTTCAAAGTGAGCCGCCGGTTTACCGTCAAGAGTAACGGCAGTCCAATCATCTCCGAGAACTTCCACTTCGTATGTTCCCATCGTAATCATCGGCTCGATACACAGCACCATTCCCGGTTTTAGGATGGGGCCATGCCCCGCAGGGCCATAGTTAGGAATCTGCGGATCTTCGTGCATTTCACGACCAAGGCCATGACCAACGAAATCGCGCACAACTCCAAATCCGAATTTTTCACAATACGACTGTACCGCATGCGATATATCTCCGACTCTGTTACCAACGACGGCCTGTTCAATGCCTTTAAAGAGGCTTTCTTCCGTAACCTTGAGCAACTGGTGCACCTTCGGTTTTACATGACCGATAGGCACCGTCACACAAGAATCACCGTGATACCCGTTAACAGATGACACTAAGTCGATACTCAAAATGTCACCATGCTTAAGCTTGCGCTTAGCACTTGGAATACCATGTACAACCTCTTCATTAACAGACGCACAAATCGTTGCGGGGAACCCATAGTAACCCTTGCAGCTCGGCACACCGCCGTGGCTGCGAATATATTCTTCGGCAATCTGATCTAACTCAAGCGTCGTAATGCCCGGTTTAGCTGCTGCTATTAGTTGGGTCAGCGTATCTGCTGTAAGTCGGCATGCCTGACGGATATACTCTATTTCATTCTGCGATTTTAAAATAATCATTGATTATTTCTCCAACGCCTTAACGATATCTGTAAATACTTGGTCCACATCCTGTAATCCGTTAATTTCCACATACAAACCGCTATTGCGATAGTAGTCAATTAACGGTTTTGTGGATTCTTCGTATACAGCAAGACGTTTCTGTACTGTTTCCGGTTTATCATCATCACGATTTTCAAGACGTGCACGTTCACTGATGCGTCGTACCAGTTCGTCAGAAGGAACATTGAGGTTCACAACGGCATCAAGAACAATTCCCATTTCTTTTAAAATGGCATCCAAGGAAACTGCCTGCGCAGTCGTACGCGGAAAGCCATCAAGGATGAATCCTTTTTTGCAATCATCCTTGCCCAAACGTTCGCGAACGATGCCGACAGTAACACTGTCCGGCACTAATTGACCGGCATCCATATACTTCTTAGCCTCAAGTCCAAGAGGGGTACATTCCTTCACCGCAGCGCGGAACATATCTCCGGTTGAAATTTGAGGGATACCATATTTTTCAATTAAACGAACTGCCTGAGTGCCTTTACCTGCACCCGGAGGTCCCATTAATAAAATGTGCATCTTGTTTCCCTCCTACTTCACGAAACCTTTATAATGTCTGGTTAAAACTAACGATTCAACCTGCTGCATTGTATCAAGTGCAACACCAACTACGATAAGAAGGGCGGTACCACCAAAGTAGACCCCTTCGATACCAGTAATGCCACCGATGAAGTTCGGCAAAATGGCAATGAATGCTAAGAAAATAGCACCGGCAAACGTAATACGAGTCATAACCCGATCTACGTAATCAGCAGTAGGTTTACCCGGGCGAATACCTGGGATAAATCCACCGTATTTTTTCATATTATCTGCCATATCCGTAATGTTAATCGATATTGCCGTGTAGAAATAGGTGAACATAAATATCAGCACAGCATAGAGAACTGTTTGTATCGGTGTCCCCCAAGTAAAGTAATTAGCAACAGATTTGACCCAGTCAACCTGAACAAACTGTGCTAACGTTACCGGGAACATCAAAACGGATGACGCAAAGATAATGGGGATAACACCTGCCTGATTAACTTTAAGAGGCAGGAAAGTCGAATGACCACCGTACATCTTCCGACCTACCACGCGTTTCGCGTACTGGATAGGAATGCGGCGCTGGCCTTGAGTAACCGCTATTACAAATACAACCATTGCAATAGCGATAATAGCAAACAAAATTGCTTGGAAAATGTTAATCGTTCCTACCTGTAAGTACTGATAAATAGTACTGAATCCGGATGGGAAACGAGCAACGATACCGGCAAAGATGATAAGAGAAATACCATTGCCGATACCATGTGCGGTGATTTGTTCACCAATCCACATCAAGAGGCAAGTACCTGCCGTCAAGATAATGGAAATCACGATAACCGATAACATACTATTATCGATCAATGCATTGTTGGCGCGCAATGCGTAACTCATCCCAAAAGCTTGAATAAAGCCGAGGATGACCGTACCATAACGCGTAACCTTCGCAATTTTTTTTCGTCCCTCTTCGCCGTCTTTACTCCACTGTTCAAAGGTCGGAACAACTGCAGTCAAAAGCTGCATAATAATCGACGCATTGATGTATGGAGTAATACTCATAGCGAATACAGAGAATTTACTGAGCGCACCGCCGGCAAATAGATCTAATAGACCAAATAAACCGCCCGCGGTAAATAAGCTTTCAATAACCGAAGCATCTACGCCGGGAACCGGGATGTGAACGCCTGCCCTGAACACGATAAACATAAGTAACGTATAGGCTACCTTGTTACGAAGCTCCGTTATTTTGAGGATGTTCGAGAGGCCTTCTAGCACCCTAGATCACCTCTACTTTTCCGCCTGCTGCTACGATTTTTTCTTCGGCAGATTTAGTAAAGCCGTTAGCGATAACGGTTAATTTCTTTTCCAAGGTACCGTTACCGAGGATGCGGATACCGTCGCGTACATTCTTGAGAATGCCTGCTTCAATAAGAGCTACCGGATCAACGGTTGCACCGTCTTCAAAACGGTTCAACTGAGATACGTTAACTTCTGCGTATTCTTTAGCAAATACATTTTTGAAGCCGCGTTTCGGTAAACGACGATAAAGAGGCATCTGGCCGCCTTCGAAACCGGAGCGAACGCCACCGCCGCTACGGGAGTTCTGACCTTTCTGTCCACGACCGGATGTTTTACCTAAACCGGAACCAAGACCACGACCTACACGAGTTCTGGTTTTCTTGGAACCAGCTGCAGGAGTTAATTCATGAAGTTTCATTCAGTGCACCTCCTTATCTATCTTACACTTCTTCTACAGTAACTAAATGTCTAACTTTGTGAAGCATACCCTGAATTTGCGGGGTAACGTCTTTCACTACCTGAGAGTTAGTCTTTTTCAAGCCCAAAGCTTTTACTGTCGCACGCTGATCTTCCGGGCGACCGATCAAGCTTCTGGTCAATGTAATCTTTACCTGTGCCATTACAGTCAATCCCCCTTAGTTGTAAATTTCAGCTACAGTTTTACCACGAAGAGCTGCTACATCTTCAACGCGTTTAAGCTGTGCCAAACCTTCGAGCGTTGCGCGAACCATGTTGTTCGGGTTAGAAGAGCCGATAGATTTAGTAAGGATATTACGTACACCTACCAATTCTAATACGGCACGAACCGGGCCACCTGCAATAACGCCAGTACCTTCAGCAGCCGGTTTTAAGAATACTCGGCCTGCACCGAATGTACCTGTAACAGTGTGAGGAATAGTACCGTTCTTAATAACAACGTGGATAAGGTTTTTCTTAGCATCATCAATGCCCTTACGAATAGCTTCCGGAACTTCCGCAGCTTTACCCAAACCAACGCCTACATATCCGTTGCCGTCACCGACAACAACGAGTGCGCTGAAGGAAAAACGACGACCGCCTTTTACAACTTTGGCTACGCGGTTGATGAATACTACTCTTTCTTTTAAGTCAAGACTGGTGTAGTCAATTCTCGCCATGTCTCAAGTTCCTCCTTCTTAGAATTTCAAGCCTGCTTCACGAGCACCTTCTGCAAGGGCCGCTACACGACCATGATAAATATAACCGCCACGGTCAAATACTACTGTATCAATACCTTTAGCGAGAGCACGTTTTGCAACTAATTCACCAACGGCTTTAGCTGCTGCAACGTTACCGCCGTAGGTTAAGTTTAATTCTTTATCAAGAGAGCTGGCAGCTACCAAGGTGTTGCCTGCTACGTCATCGATTACCTGTGCGTAAATATTGCTCAAAGAACGATATACATTCAAACGCGGACGTTCTGCCGTACCGGAAATGTGACGACGAAGACGAAGATGGCGTTTTGCTCGAGCAATGTTTCTAGTGGATTTACGAGCCAAGGTTGTCACTCCTTTCTATTACCTGTTGATATTATTTACCTTTAGCGCCGGCCTTACCAGCCTTACGACGAACGAATTCGCCTTCATAGCGGATACCTTTGCCTTTGTACGGTTCCGGTTCTCTCCATTTGCGGATATTAGCCGCAACAGCGCCTACGGTTTCTTTATCAGCACCGGATACTACAATTTTATTCGGAGCCGGTACATCAACGGTAATACCTTCCGGAGATTCCATTTCTACCGGATGGGAGAAGCCAAGAGTCAGCACGAGCTTGTTGCCCTGTTTTGCCGCTCTGTAACCAACGCCGTTAATTTCTAAAGTTTTGCTAAAACCGGTTGCTACGCCTGTCACCATGTTAGCAACAAGAGCGCGAGTCAAGCCGTGTAAGGAACGATGAGCTTTGTCATCGCTCGGACGAGTTACTGTAATTACATTACCTTCTACAGTAATATTCATGTCCGGATGCAATTCGCGAGATAATTCGCCTTTAGGACCTTTAACAGTCATTACGTGGTTTTCGTAAGTAACTGTAACGCCTTCCGGGATCTCGATAGGCATTCTACCGATACGTGACATTATTTCTACCTCCTATTGCTCTGATTACCATACGTAAGCGATTACTTCGCCGCCAAGACCTTCTTTACGAGCCTGTTTGTCGCTCATAACGCCTTTAGACGTAGAAATAATTGCGATACCCAAACCGCCCAATACGCGAGGAAGTTCTTCCTTCTTAGCGTATACGCGTAAACCCGGTTTGGAGATACGTTTAATACCGGTAATTACTTTTTCGTTATTGGAACCATATTTCAATGTAACTTTTAAATTCGTGTGTTTACCGTTTTCAACGGTTTCAACGCTCTTTACGAAACCTTCTTCTTTAAGGATTTCCAGAACGGCTGCTTTCATCTTAGAAGACGGAATTTCAACCGTTTCATGAAGCGCTGCGTTTGCATTACGAATACGTGTAAGCATATCCGCAATCGGATCGGTCATTACCATATTCTAAAAACCTCCTCCCGTAATCATTACCAACTGGCTTTTTTAACGCCAGGAATCTGTCCTTTGTATGCTAATTCACGGAACGCAATACGGCTAATACCGAATTTACGCATGTAACCATGCGGACGACCCGTTAAATTGCAACGATTGTGCAAGCGAGTAGGAGATGCATTTGCCGGAAGTTGGGATAATGCTTCATAATCGCCTGCTGCTTTCAACGCTTCGCGCTTAGCTGCATATTTAGCAACCATTTTTGCGCGTTTCTTTTCACGTTCGATCATAGACTTTTTAGCCATCTATCTGTTCCTCCTAATTATTTTTCAAAAGGCATACCGCAGAGTCTTAAGAGTTCGCGAGCTTCTTCGTCATTTTTAGCGGTGGTAACAACGATAATATCCATACCGGTTACGCGTTCTACCTGATCATATTCAATTTCAGGGAAGATGAGCTGTTCTTTAAGACCCAATGCATAGTTACCGCGACCATCAAATGCAGTTGCGCTTACGCCACGGAAGTCACGTACACGAGGTAATGCCACATTGATTAATTTATCGAGGAATTCATACATGCGTTCGCCGCGAAGGGTTACTTTCGTACCCAATGCCATACCTTCACGCACTTTGAAGTTAGCGATAGATTTTTTAGCTTTGGTGATTACAGGTTTCTGACCAGCGATAATTGTAAGATCATTAACAGCTGCTTCCAATGCTTTAGCGTTGCCGACTGCGTCGCCTACGCCGATATTAATAACGACTTTTTCAATCTTAGGAATTTCCATTACATTTTTGTACTGGAATTTTTCCTGTAAAGCCTGACGAATTTCAGAAGTGTATTTTTCGTTTAAACGAGACATGTTTACATAGCCCTCCTTTCCCTATTATTTATCGAGTACAGCGCCGCTCTTAACAGCTGCACGCACGAAAGAACCATTCTGTTCAACTTTCTTAATACGGGTCGGCTGTTTCGTTTCCGGATCAAGCACCATTACGTTGGATACATGAATACCGGCTTCTTTGGTGATAATGCCGCCCTGTGGGTTAGCCTGAGACGGTTTCGTATGACGTTTTACAAGGTTAAGACCTTTAACGAATACGCGTTCCTTCTTAGGTTCTACAGCGATAACTTCGCCTTGCTTCCCTTTTTCTTTACCGGAGATAACAACAACTGTATCGCCTTTTTTAATGAGAAGATTCTTCTGGGACATCGTCGCGTTCCTCCTTCTTATAATACTTCCGGAGCGAGGGAGATAATCTTCATGAAGTCTTTTTCACGAAGCTCACGAGCTACCGGTCCAAAAATACGAGTACCGCGCGGGCTCTTATCATCTTTGATAACTACCGCAGCGTTTTCATCGAAACGGATATAGGAACCGTCCTGACGGCGGATACCTTTCTTAGAACGAACAATAACGGCTTTAACTACGTCGCCTTTCTTGACAACGCCACCGGGTGATGCATCTTTTACAGAAGCAACGATTACGTCACCGATATTGCCGAATTTACGGTAAGAACCACCCAAAACCTGGATGCACATAATACGTTTTGCACCAGTGTTGTCGGCAACATTCAAAATTGTTTGTTGCTGGATCATCGTTTTTCCTCCTTACATCACTGATTATTTCTGTCTTTCAAGAATTTCGACAACTCTCCAACGTTTATCTTTGGAAAGCGGACGAGTTTCTACAATTTTAACTACGTCGCCGAGCTGGCATTCATTGTTTTCATCATGAGCTTTAAAGCGTTTGCTTGTTACCATCGGCTTGCTATATAATGCGTGCGGCACTTTACGTTCTACAGACACAACGACAGTCTTGTCCATTTTGTCACTTACAACTTTGCCTACACGGACTTTGCGTACATTTCTTTCTTCTGCCACGACCTTTAGCCTCCTTTTCAATCCGTACAAAACCTGTTATTAAGCGTTTTCGTTAAGCTCAGCTTCACGCTGTACCGTTTTGATACGAGCGATTGTCTTCTTAACTTCGCGAATACGCATCGGATTTTCTAATTGACCAGTTGCGAGCTGAAAACGGAGGTTAAACAACTCTTCCTTAAGTCCGGAAACCTTTTGTTCCATTTCGGCAGCGCTCATGTTGCGAATGTCTTTAACCTTCATTTACGTCACCACCCAATTCTTTACCCTTAACAACGAACTTAGTTTTGATCGGAAGCTTGTGGCCAGCAAGACGCATAGCTTCACGAGCTACTTCTTCGGAAACGCCGTCCATTTCAAACATTACACGGCCCGGCTTTACTACTGCAACCCAGTATTCCGGGGACCCTTTACCGGAACCCATACGAGTACCAGCCGGTTTAGCAGTGATTGGTTTATCCGGGAAAATCTTAATCCAAACTTTACCGCCACGTTTAATGTAACGAGTCATTGCAATACGGGCAGCTTCGATCTGACGGTTAGTAATCCAAGATGGCTCTAATGCTACGAGACCGAATTCACCGTGAGCAACTTTATTACCACGCATTGCGCGACCTTTCATACGACCGCGGAACTGTTTACGATGTTTTACGCGCTTTGGAATAAGCATTAGTTGTCACCTTCTTCCTTTTTAGCAGGTGCCTGTTTTGCCTCCGGCAATACTTCACCTTTGTAAATCCATACTTTTACGCCGATACAACCATAGGTAGTATGAGCTTCTGCTGTACCATAGTCGATATTTGCACGTAAAGTATGAAGAGGAATACTACCTTCACGATAGGATTCGCTACGAGCGATTTCGGCACCGCCGAGACGACCGCTTACCATAACCTTAATACCGTTAGCACCGAGGCGCATTGTACGGCCTACAGCCTGTTTCATAGCACGACGGAAACCAATACGGCGTTCAAGCTGACCAGCGATGTTTTCTGCAACAAGTACAGCATCCATATCAGCCTGTTTGATTTCAGCGATGTTAACATCGATTTGTTTGTCAGTAAAACGTTTTAATGCCTTGCGGATATCTTCGATACCAGCACCGCCACGACCGATTACCATACCCGGTTTAGCCGTATGAATTACCAACTTAATACGTTTATTTGTACGCTCAATTTCAATGCGGGAAATCCCTGCAATGAAAAGGGTTTTCTTCAAGAAGTTACGAATCTTCACGTCTTCATGAAGGTTTGCAGCGTAATCTTTATCAGCATACCATTTTGCGTCCCAATCTTTTACGATACCGACACGCAAACCATGGGGATTAACTTTCTGACCCACTATATTTCCCTCCTTCTATTAAGCTCTTTCTTTAACAACAACTGTTACGTGGCTAGAGCGTTTCAAAATTTTGAAAGCCTGTCCACGGGAACGAGGATGAATGCGTTTCATTGTCGGACCCTGATCAACGAAGATTTCGGATACATAAAGATTGTCTACATTCATATCAAAATTGTGTTCTGCATTTGCTACAGCAGAGCGCAATACTTTTTCTACTACATCGGCGCCAACTTTCGGAGTGAACTTCAAGATGGCAAATGCTTCGCCGATATTTTTGCCGCGTACCAAATCAGCAACAATTCGGATTTTACGAGGCGCGATACGTATATGTCTAGCGATTGCTTTTGCTTCCATTACTTAATTCCTCCTATTACTTGCTGCCGGTGGTTTTTTCGCTCTTAACATGACCTTTGAAAGTACGAGTCGGAGCGAATTCACCTAATTTATGACCTACCATATCTTCTGTAATAAATACAGGCACGTGTTTGCGACCATCATGAACAGCAATCGTGTGGCCAACAAAGCTCGGGATAATAGTAGATGCACGGGACCAGGTTTTTACAACTTTCTTATCATTAGTTTCGTTCAAAGCTTCTACTTTCTTGAGAAGAGATGCTGCGACGAAAGGACCTTTTTTTATCGATCTGGACACTGTCTTATCTCCTTCCTCTTATCCTATTTTGTACGACGTTTAACGATCAAGCTGTTAGAAGCTTTTTTCTTGTCGCGAGTTTTAACACCATGTGCCGGTTTACCCCAAGGTGTAACAGGATGTTTACGACCAACAGGAGACTTACCTTCACCACCGCCATGCGGATGATCACACGGGTTCATAACAACACCGCGGTTGCCCGGGCGAACGCCCATCCAACGATGACGACCAGCTTTACCAATGGTAATGTTTTCATGATCGATGTTACCTACAACACCTACCGTTGCACGGCAGTTAATGTGCACACGACGAAGTTCACCGGATGGCAAACGAAGAAGTGCATAGGAACCTTCCTTAGCCATAAGCTGAGCAGAAGTACCTGCGGAACGAACGATCTGACCACCTTTGCCAATCTTCATTTCGATGTTGTGTACCTGAGTACCCAAAGGAATGTTAAGAAGCGGTAAGCAGTTACCAGGTTTAATATCAGATTCTGGACCACTGAATACAGTGTCACCAACCTGTAAGCCTTGCGGAGCAAGAATATATCTCTTTTCACCGTCAGCGTAGTTCAAAAGAGCGATGCGAGCACTACGGTTCGGATCGTATTCGATTGTAGCTACTTTTGCCGGGATATTATCTTTCGTACGTTTGAAGTCAATAACACGATATTGACGTTTATGACCGCCACCCTGGTGACGTACAGTCATTTTACCGGTGTTGTTACGACCGCCTGTCTGAGAAACCTTAGCGAGCAAGGATTTTTCAGGTTTGCTTGCAGTAATTTCCGCAAAGGCAGATACAGTCATAAACCGGCGACCAGCGGAGTACGGTTTAAATGATTTAATTGCCATTATGGGGCCTCCTTACTAGACTCTTAAACACCTTCAAAGAATTCGATGGTTTCGCCGGCCTTCAAGGTTACGATAGCTTTTTTATAATCACTGCGTTTACCCTGGTTACGACCCATGCGTTTTACTTTACCAAGAACTCGGATAGTAGCTACTTTATCTACTTTCACATTGAAGATCTTTTCTACAGCTTGACGGATCTGCACTTTATTAGCAGTCAAAGGCACACGGAATGTGTATTTACCTTCTTCCATAAGCAAGGTAGTTTTTTCAGTAATGATCGGACGAATAAGAACATCGCGTAATTCCATTATGCGAGCACCTCCTCAATCTTGGCTACCGCACCTTCCGTGATGAAGAGCTTGTCATAGTGAAGAAGGTCGAAAATATTTAAGCCTTCACACCCTAAAGCTTTTACACCCTGAATGTTACGAGCGGAACGTTCCACATTGATATCACCTTCGGTGATAAAGAGAACTTTGGCATCACCGGTATTAAAATTATTGAGAAGATTCAATACTTCTTTAGTTTTCGGTGCTGCCATTGTCAATTCGTCGAGAACGATTAATTCATTGCTGTTTACCTTATCGCTAAGAGCAGATTTAACCGCAAGACGTCTAGCCTTACGAGGCATAGCTTTATAATAGCTGCGCGGCTGCGGACCAAATACGGTGCCACCGCCAACCCATAACGGGCTACGAGTAGAGCCTACGCGAGCACGGCCAGTACCTTTCTGCTTCCAAGGTTTTCTGCCGCCACCACGAACGAGGCCTCTGGTTTTAGTTGCGTGTGTGCCGAGACGTTCGTTAGATAACTGACGAACTACGGCCTGATGCATAACGGCTTCATTAATTTCTACGCCGAATACTGCATCATTTAACTGTATTTCACCGACTTTAGCGCCGGACATATTGTATTTTGCTACTGTTGGCATTAGAGCTCCTCCTTTCGACAATTAGTTATTTAACAGGTTTTACCGTGTTGCGAACCATTACAAGGCTGCCTTTGGCACCCGGAATACCGCCTTTAACCAATAACAAGTTACGTTCGGTATCAACTTTTACTACAGTTAGGCGCTGTACGGTAACTCTGCCACCACCCATTTGTCCAGGAAGCTTTTTGCCTTTGTATACCTTACCGCCGCCACCGGAGATCATAGGACCGATGGAACCGGGTTCACGATGAGATTTGGAACCGTGAGTTACAGGACCACGATGGAAGTTGTGGCGCTTAATCGTACCAGCAAATCCCTTACCTTTACCTGTACCTACAACATCTACCAACTCACCTTCTGCGAAGATATCAGCTGCCAGAGTTTGGCCCACTGTGTAATCAGTTGCTTCAGAAAGACGAAGTTCGCGAAGATATTTAACCGGAGCTACACCGGCTTTGTCGAACTGGCCTTTTACAGGTTTAGTTAAATGTTTTTCTTTAATGGAGCCATAACCAAGCTGCACTGCGTCATAGCCATCGGATTCAACGGTCTTAACACGCACTACTACGCTAGGGGTGGCTTCCACTACAGTGACAGGAACTAATCGACCTTCAGCCGTGAAGACTTGGGTCATTCCTAACTTTTTACCCAAAATAGCTTTAGACATAATCGCACCTCCTTATTATAATTTTATTTCAATAGATACACCAGCCGGCAAATCAAGACGGGTGATAGCATCTACTGTTTTCGAATTTGGTTCAAGAATATCAATCAGACGTTTATGCGTACGCATTTCAAACTGTTCACGGGAATCCTTGTTAACATGTGGAGAACGAAGAATCGTGAAGATACTCTTTTCTGTCGGCAACGGAATCGGACCGGAAACCAGTGCGCCGTTGCGCTTTGCTGTGTCTACAATTTTTGCTGCGCTCTGATCGAGTGCTTTGTGATCGTATGCTTTTAAGCGAATACGAATTTTCTGCTGTTTTGCCATTAGTACTTTTCCTCCTGTCGTTCATTTCCAGAATGAACTGCTCCATAGAAATTCTCCCCCACAGGGGCAACCTTCTATATCATAGTTTATACACAACACGAGAGCGGCAGTACCTGCCGCTCTTATGCTGCATGGGTTATATTAGCCGTTACGGCTTGTTGGCATCTTACGCTTCGATAGCGGTTACAACGCCGGCGCCTACAGTGTGGCCACCTTCACGGATAGCGAAACGAAGACCTTCTTCGATAGCGATCGGAGTGATCAATT
>Cam_p2__coassemble_849_pt1 | contig 109419 bp, 82 predicted proteins | sample Cam_p2__metabat2_low_PE_032 | metagenome-assembled genome bin Cam_p2 | reverse complement strand
CGCTCTTACCCGCGTTCGTTTCACTGGTCTTCGCTGCATCAGCACTCTTACCTGCGTTTGTTTCGCTAGTCTTCGCTGCTTCAGCGCTCTTACCCGCGTTCGTTTCACTGGTCTTCGCTGCATCAGCACTCTTACCTGCATTCGTTTCACTGGTCTTCGCTGCATCAGCGCTCTTACCTGCGTTTGTTTCGCTAGTCTTCGCTGCTTCAGCGCTCTTACCTGCGTTTGTTTCGCTAGTCTTCGCTGCTTCAGCGCTCTTACCTGCATTCGTTTCACTCTGCTTAGCAGCCGCAGCGCTATCCGCTGCTTTCTTAACTTCAGCCTGAATAGATTGCATGTATTCATCGGAAATGCCAACTTTGACTAATTTATTACCATCACCATCTGTAACTGTTCCAGCCGTAAGCCCATCAGTAAAAGCAAAACGCAAATTGCTGATAGTATAGTTCTTATTTGCTTTCGGAACAACCGCCGTACCAATAGTATAAACCTCATTACTGACACTGCCACCGTTATAAATATATACCGGTGATTCAGCCACAGCCGTTAACTGTTTAACATTAACTGCGTCGTAATCTTTAATACCACCAGCCACATTGGTAATACGACGAGTAATCGTACCGGTACGTTTACCTGTTTCATATTCTCTATCTATGGTACCTACAGAAATAACACCGTCACTTGCTTTTACAGCATCACCGGTAAATTTAGACGTACCATCAATGGCACTTCCCATACCATAAGTACTGGAGTATGTCCCCAGAGCAACGTCATTACTGCCAGACACCTTAGTGTATGAACCCAAGCTTATGCTATTTTCTCCTGTAACGCTTGCTTTACGACCTAAAGCCATAGAGTTCATAGAGCTATTAATTACTTCTGCTTCATATCCTAATGCCACACCATTTTCTGCCTGTGATTTTGCCTTAGAACCTAATGCAATTGCATGGTTTTCTGTAGCTTGCGACTGGTTCCCTACTGCAACTGTGCTCCCCTTTGTTGCGCTTGCTTGCATGCCCAAAGAAACGGACGAATTCCCCGTAGCTTGACTACTTCGACCTAATGCTACACCTTGAGAAGCCGCCTCTGTTTTTTGCCCGATAGCAATGCCATTACTACTTGTAGCATTTGCTTCTTTACCAATCGCTATTGAACTTTCACCTGTAGCCGTCGATTTATATCCTTCAGCAATAGCGTAATCTCCGCTAGCTGTTACCTTGCTGCCTAATGCAATCGCATATTGATTCTCAGCTTTAGCCCAACTCCCTACTGCTGTTGAGTAGTCTCCCGTAGCACCAGCTGAAGCTCCCACTGCCGTGCCATACTTAGCCGCTTCACTTTCATTACCAACAGCTACACCACCAATTGCTTTAGCCTCTACCGTTGCCTCTTGACCAATCGCAACAGAAGTATACCCTTTAGCCGCTGCTTTACCACCAATTGCTACCGCTGCTCCGCCAGATGCATTAGCGGCTGCATCTGATGCATAATACGGTGTAATCGCAATATATTTATGTTTATCTGTAATTTTCTGATCAAGTGTATCAGCCACAGCCGTCAACTGTTTGATATTAACGGCGACGCCACCTTTTTCGGTAGTATCCGTCACACCTGCTGCCTGGACCATTCCGCCAACCACTCCGGAAAATCCTAGCACCAATGCTAATGTAACGGCCTTGACTAACCGACCGTTTCTTACGAATGCCCCCCTCCGATTGGACGAAGCATATACATCCTCACTCATAGTATGTTTCATAACGACGCATCCTCCTCACTTGATAACTCTGCGTTTTCTGAATCCTTAACTTGAAATATAACAATTTGCACTCACTATACCCACTAAGGTGTGTTTACCATGAGTATACTCCCCTATTTCGGTTATGTAAAGGTAATTTGTGTTTTTGAATGTATTTACTTCGATTTTTTATTTTATTTTTCTTCAATTATCTACATAAGTATTAACTAATCAGTAATTTTTACAACTACGTCTATACAACTGAATATCTTTTGTCGAATCAAAGTTATTTATCAAATGTACTCACTGTGAATTGTCTAACCAGCAGATTCCCTACAGACAAAAGCTGATTGATTTCATAAAAACAGAAATAAAAAAAGATCCTGAACACGTCGTTCAGAATCTAAAAAACGACCGCACCGCCTCGAGTTATCCCTCAAGGCGATGCGGTCGTTTCTATATGACCACTCTATACCTAACGTGGTTAAATCCCTATTAAGTTAGCTGATCGCACCATCTTCTAATGAACGATTCGATTAGATTTCGCGGTACGGTTTCTGACCCAATTCGTAGAAGTTGTTGCCTTCAGTATCGCCAACTACGATGCACGGGAAATCTTCAACAGTCAATTCTGCCAAAGCTTCTGGACCGAGGTCTTCGTAAGCAATAACTTCATATTTTTTAATGGATTTAGCAATCAAAGCAGCAGCGCCGCCAACAGCAGCAAAGTAAGTTACGCCATGTTTTTTCATAGCGTCAACAACTGCCTGGGAACGGGAGCCTTTACCAATCATGCCTTTGATGCCCTGTGCGAGCATAGTCGGAGTGTACGCATCCATACGGCCGGAAGTAGTCGGGCCTGCAGAACCGATCGGATCGCCCGGTTTTGCCGGAGTAGGTCCGAGGTAGTACACGATTTTGTCATGCCAATCGATAGGTAATTTTTCGCCGCGTGCCAATGCTTCGGTCATAACTTTATGAGCAGCATCACGAGCGCTATAAATTTTACCGGTGATTAATACGCTGTCACCGACTTTTAATTTTCTGGAAACTTCTTCCGTTAACGGTGTAGTAAGACGAATTGTTTCAGCCATTGTAACTTTCCTCCCTAATATTAAAGAATTTCTTCAGCGTGACGGCTTGCATGGCAACAGATAGTCACAGCTACAGGAAGGCCGGCAATGTGAGTTGCAGCCCATTCGATATTTACTGCCAATGCAGTAGTAGTACCGCCGAGCTGAGGTCCGATACCGGTCTTGTTGATCATGCCCAACAATTCTTCTTCTAATTTTGCATATTCAGGATGTTCGTTGCGAGTCTGAGTGGAACGAAGCAATGCTTTCTTGGAAAGGAATGCTGCATAGTCCATAGTACCGCCGATACCAACGCCAACAACCATCGGAGGGCACGGGTTCGGGCCGGCTTTTTTAACGATTTCCATAACAGCGTTCTTAACGCCTTCTACGCCGTCAGCCGGTACGAGCATTTTAACGCCGGATTTGTTTTCACTACCGAAACCTTTAAGTTCCATATCGATTTTAACTTTGTCACCAGGAACGATTTTGGTGTAAATAATAGCCGGAGTATTGTTCTGGGTGTTTTTACGGTTGAACAACGGTTCAGCAACAACGGATTTTCTGAGGTAGCCTTCTACATAGCCTTTAGCAACGCCGGCCTGGATGGCTTCTTCAAGGGATCCACCTTCAAAGTGTACGTCCTGACCTACTTCGAGAAATACGATGGTGTAACCGGTATCCTGGCAAATAGGACGGTCTTCTTCTTTGGCGATTTCAGCATTTGTAATAATCTGATCCAATACAACGCAACCTACCGGAGATTTTTCTGTTTCACGGCCGTGTTTCAAAGCTGTATACACGTCTTCCGGTAAGTAGTAAGCTGCGTTTTTACACATCTGCGCAACTGTTTCCGTAATTTTTGCTACATCAATTGTACGCAAAATAATCCCTCCTCAATGTAACACGAGATATATTTCATGGCTTAATAATACCACACGTCATGGCTCTTTTCAAATCATAGCTATGCAGTTTACTCAACCTATCCCGTATATTGAAAATCATTCTCTAATTTATAAAAACGGCGTACTTTCGGCTATTTCAGCCTTTTTCGATATACTTTACTACGACAATTTAACTTTATTATTTTATATTTATACATTTACGGTGTACATATCCAAGACTGTCGATACCGCCGAGGTGCTCCGCTCCGCCGTCTACTCCACTTTCTCCGTAAAGAAGGTACTCCTTGCGGACGAAAACCACAAGGGTTACACATTATTTTTGAATAGTCTACTCGTTTTCCACAATTTCGTTCTCTCTTATGCTACAGATAAATGAAAAAGAGATACCTCCGTTCGAGGTATCTCTTCCTATCATCTATAGGACTCTCTCCTGTCCTTCTATTAACTTTTTAATATTAGTTCTCAAATAAACTTATTTTTTGACGATTTTTAGGACCGAAAACGTCGGTTTTGACTACGCGAAAGCTCTGTTTTTGACGTTTTCCCAACGTATAAGAATTATTTGTAATAGGTTTTTTTCACTTTCTTCATTCATTTTCGCCCGTCATCATCGACGGCCTTCATCATTTAGAACGTGGATCACATATATATCGCATATGCATCATGTACGCATCACGTACGCATTATGTATGTATCGCGTATGTATAGTGTAGCATAGAGCCTTATCATATAGCATACTGTCTTATCGTTTGCGATACACGACGGGGCTGCGACGCAGGTAGTTAAAGGGAATGCTCAGGCAGTGTACCAAGCGGGTGAAGGGGAAGATAATGCAAACGATCATCCACGATAGCATATGAACTTTGAAAATAACCGGAATGTGTTCCATCAACGCCGGCTGCGGATGCCAATAGAGCAGACTGCGGAACCAAGGTCCGATGTACTCGCGATAATTAAAGGCACCGTCGGCATTGAGCATAGTCGCCGCAAAGCCGGTACAAATGGTAAGGCCCAGGAAAAGGAAGAGCCACACATCCATAGTAGATGTATTGACCTTCATATAACGGGAGAAGAAGCGACGACGCATGAGCAAAAAGAAGCCGACTACTAACGCGATGCCTGCCAGGCCACCGATATAAAGAGCCATGGCATGATATTGGTGCTCGCTGACGCCAAAAAATTCCGTCACTTCTTGCGGTACCAGCACGCCGCCTACATGACCTAAAAATACGAAGAAAAGGGCGCCGTGGAAGAGCGGTCCTGCTATCTTCAATTGTTTCTTTTCTAAAAATTCACTGGACTTCGTAGTCCATGTGCGCTCCGAAACGGTATATCGCACGATGCTGCCGATAACGAGAAAGGTGAAGGCTATATACGGCAAGCCCACCCAGATAAATTCACTCATAATGTCCTCCCTTCCAGCCGCCGTCTGCTGCTGAGAATACAATCCACGAGTTGTGCCTGTACATAACCGCTGTCGGCAAGACGCTTTTTAAACAAGCCAAGCGCCTCTTCCGCGTAAGCAAGAATATCCGCTGCTATCGCCGGCGACACGGCGGCACACAATTCCAACAAGGCCGGTACATAATCGGGCAGCTCTTTGGAAAGCGTAAAACCATTGTCTTCAAAGAATCCTTTATAGGCCAGCAGTTTTTCCGATTGCTCGCCTGCATTGGAGCAGTCATAGGAGGCCAGGTACATGTTGGTGTTGCCGCTGAAATCAAAGGCGCGCACGTATTCGTCTTCATAGTCGCGCACGGTCAAACTGTTGATATGCTGCAGTACGGCTTCACAAGCTTGGCGGGTATGGGCATCGGCAATATCTTTAATCCCGTCTGCCACGACCGAAAGCTGATCGCGCCACGCCGCATCGGGATAGCTGAGAAGAAAGCCGATGATCTGCAGCGCATATTGTTCGCTTGTCATTTCACGATTAGGCATGGCAACCTCCGCAGGTGTTAAAGCCTGCACAGCCTTGGGCTTCTTTCTTTTCTTCGCGACTTAGCGGTGCGCCCGCCGGAATGCGGAAGCGTTCCCGATATTTGGCAACGCCTAAGAGGCGATACATGGCCATCAGCTGATCCGTGTCATAGCGTTCCTTAAATTCATCCGTGCTTTCACCGCGGGTGTGTTTTTGCATGAACCGTCGCAAGTCGATGAGGGTCTGCAATACGCGGCGAATGACTGCTTCGTTACCGGCGGCGAGCAGCTGCGACAGGTAAGCCACGGGGATGCGCATTTCTTCGGATTCAGGAAAGTTAACACCGGCAGCGCGCTGATGAAGAATCGGGCTCATCGGCGGCACGTACCATACCATCGGTACCGTGCGATATTCGGCGTGAAGGGGCAACGCGATTTTCCATTCCTTCACCATCTTGTACACCGGCGATTCCTGGGCGGCTTTAATCCAGTTTTCACTGATGCCTTCTTCACGGGCAGCGGCAATCACTACCGGATCGTGAGGATCCAATAAAATATCTAGCACGTTTTCGTAAATGTCTTCTTTATTCGGCGTAGCCGCTGCGGCCTGTACGCGATCCATATCGTAAAGGAGCACGCCGGCATAGCGCATGCGCCCTACACAGGTATCGGCACAAATCATGGGCAAGCCGTTTTCAAGGCGCGGATAGCAGAACACACATTTTTCTGCCTTATTGGTTTTCCAGTTGTAGTACACCTTTTTGTACGGACACGCCGGCACGCAATGACGCCAGCCGCGACACACGTCTTGGTTGACGAGCACCACGCCGTCTTCGTCGCGTTTATACATAGCGCCGGACGGACAAGCAGCCACACAGGCAGGGTTCAAACAATGATTGCACAGACGCGGCAAGTATTTCATAAAGATGTCGTGAAAGTCGAGCGCCACTTCCTGACCGATGTTCTTCAGGTTGATATCGGCACGCGCCGTATCACCGCCGGCCAAATCATCTTCCCAGTTGGGACCCCATTCCACTTCCATCCGTTCCTTGGTAATAAGCGAACGCGGACGGGCTACGGGCTGATTGTTCTTGCGCTTGGAATGAATAAGCGTTTCATAATCATAGGTCCATGGCTCGAAGTAATCCTTCAGCTCCGGTTGCTGGGGATGGTAAAAGAGCTTTAACAGGCGACTTGCCTTGGAGCCCGTAGCGAGCTCCAATTTGCCGTTCTTCAATACCCAGCCGCCCTTCCAACGATTCTGGTCTTCCCAGTTTCGCGGATAGCCGATGCCCGGTTTCGTTTCTACATTGTTGAAATACATATATTCAGCGCCTTCGCGGTTCGTCCATGTATTTTTACAGGTAATCGAGCAGGTATGACAACCGATACACTTGTCCAGGTTCATTACCATCGAAATCTGCGCTTTAATCTTCAAGCCAATCTACCTCCTTCATCTTACGCACCACAACCAGTACGTCGCGTTGGTTACCGGTAGGTCCGTAGTAGTTGAAGCCGTAACTGAGCTGGCCGTAGCCGCCAATCATATGCGTCGGCTTCATATGGATACGCGTCGGTGTGTTGTGCGTGCCGCCGCGGGTGTTCGATAATTTCGAGCCCGGCACGTTGATATGGCGATCCTGCGCGTGATACATGTAGACTTGACCGCGCGGAATACGCGGTGTCACTACGGCACGGGAGGCCACTACACCGTTGCGGTTATACATTTCAATCCAGTCGTTGTCCTTTACACCAATGTCTGCCGCATCATCCTCGTTGAGCCATACCGTCTGGCCGCCGCGGAACAATGTCAGCATTTGCTGCGTGTCAAAGTACATGCTGTGAATACTCCACTTGCTGTGCGGTGTTAAGTATTTCAGCGTAATTTCCGGAGTGCCGTCATTGGGAAGGCCTTCCTTCATCGGCGCATAATCGAGTACCGGTTTAAAGGTTGCCATCTGTTCGCCCCATTCGTTCATGATTTCATGATCGAGGAAGAAAGATTGACGACCGGTAATCGTGCGGAACGGCATGAGGAATTCAATATTATTCGTAAACGGCGTATAGCGTCGACCGCCCTTGCCGTTGCCAGTGAAGATTGGTGTGCTGATAACCTGCCGCGGCTGTGCTACGATATTTTCAAAGGTAATCTGTTCACCGGCGCGACCGTCCAGGCCTTCCGTAAGTCCCGTCAGACCGGTTACTTTTTCTGCCGTCTGCCAACTCTTAAGGGCGACCTTACCGTTTGTCGCCGACGACAAGGTCAATACCGCCTGACAAGCATCGTAACAATTTTCAATGGTCGGACAACCGTAGCCCGGTGCCTGCGCGTCACCGATAATTCCGTTACGCTGTTTCAATTCTTCATATTGGTCACCGATGTGAGCCGTAATGCCGTGGGCACCTACTGTGCCGTTTTCAAGGTTCGGACCCAAGGCGCGCTGCTTTTCAAAAATCTTCGTGTAATCTCGTTCGATATACACCAGGTTCGGCATGGTTTTGCCCGGAATCGGTTCGCATTCGCCGCGACTCCAATCGCGTACCTTGCCGTGAGGCTGTGCGGTTTCGCCTTCCGAGTCATGCTGCAGCGGCACCGCTACAATATCGCGATACACCGGCAGCTCTGCTTCCTTGGCTACCTTTTCTACGGCTTTGCCCAAGGTGAGAAAAATATCCCAGTCCGTCTTGGATTCCCAACCGGGATCGACAGCCGGCTGGAAGGGATGCACGAAGGGATGCATGTCCGTCGACGACAAGTCCGTCTTTTCATACCACGTAGCCGTAGGCAATACAATATCCGAATACAGGGCAGACCCGGCCATGCGGAAATCGAGATCTACCAACAAATCCAGCTTGCCGCTGGGCACATCGTCGCGCCATTTTACTTCCGTCGGGTGCGCATCGTTTTCTTCTAATAAACCATTCTTCGTACCCAACAGGTATTTCATAAAATATTCGTGTCCCTTGGAGGACGAGGTGATCAGGTTAGCACGCCATACGATGAGATTGCGCGGAATGTTTTCCTTCGCATCCGGATCTTCGATGGCAAAGTGCAGCTTCTTCTCCTTCAGTTGACGAGCCACATAGGCTTTCACACTGTCAAAGTCTTTGTTGCCGGCCGCTTCCGCTTCTTTCATAATCGCAGCCCCGCCCTTGTTAAAGGTCGGGTATGACGGCAACCAACCGAGGCGCGCTGCCAATACATTGTAATCCGCCGCATGACGATACCGCGGTGTTACGAGAGGCGATGTCAAATCGGACGCATCCATTTCATCGCTGCGCCATTGGTCGGTGGCAAAGTAGAAGAAGGACGTACTGTTCTGCAGCCGCGGTGCTGCCTGCCAGTCCTTGGCGGACATGATAGCGCCCCAGCCTTCGGCAGGACGTAATTTTTCCTGGCCTACATAGTGCGCCCAACCGCCGCCGTTCTTGCCTTCGCAAGCACAGAAGAGTACTAGATTCAATACGGCGCGATAAATAACATCCGCATGGAACCAGTGGTTAATACCGCCACCCATAATAATCATGGAGCGACCGCCGGTAGCGATGGCGTTATCCGCAAATTCGCGAGCCGTATGGATGACCAACTCCGGATTAACACCGGTGTATTTTTCCTGCCATGCCGGCGTGTACGGGGTATCATCGGTGAAGTCCTTCGCCGCTACGCCGCCAAAGCCACGATCAATGCCGTAGTTTGCCATCATCAAATCATAGACGGTAGTCACATACAAGCTACCGTTCGGTGTGTCGATTTCCTTCACCGGCACGGCGCGTTCTATGGTCTTCATGCCGTCTAGGTGACCGAAGTGCGGCAGCGCTACGGTAACAATACCGTCGCCTCGACCGTCTAAGGTCAATACCGGAGAAATGGCTTCGCCGGTTTCGCTGTTTTCCATCTTCAAATTCCATTTTTCTTTGCGCGTCCAGCGATGACCCATGCAGCCGTTAGGAATAACCATCTTGCGACTCAGTTCATCCACCACGAAATACTGGAACTCGCTATGTTTTGCCTTGCTGCCCATCATATTGGCGCTGAGCATCTGCCCCGGCACGTAGTGACCGTCTTTTTCTTCAATGGTTACGAGGAACGGAAAGTCCGTGTACTGCTTAGCGTAATCAAGGAACATCGGCGTTGGATTGTCGATATAATACTCTTTCAAAATGACATGTCCCATCGCCATAGCCAATGCCGCATCGGATCCGGCTCTGGCATTGAGCCACGTGTCGGCCGCCGTCGTGGATTCCGCATAGTCCGGTGAAACGGATACGACCTTGGTGCCTTTATAACGCACTTCTGTTAAGAAGTGTGCATCCGGCGTACGGGTTTGCGGTACGTTAGATCCCCACGTGATAATGTAGCCGGAGTTGTACCAATCGCTGCTTTCCGGTACGTCCGTTTGATCGCCCCACACCTGCGGGCTGGCCGGCGGCAAATCTGCATACCAGTCGTAGAAGCTCAGGCAAGCACCGCCCATGAGATTCATAAAGCGTGCCCCTGCGGCATAGCTAAGCATGGACATGGCCGGAATCGGAGAGAAGCCAAAGTTGCGATCCGGTCCGTAGGTTTGTGCGGTATACAGCATGGAAGCGGCTACGATTTCCGACGCTTCTTCCCAGTTGGAGCGCACAAAGCCACCCATGCCGCGCGCTTCTTTGTAGGACTTCGCTTTATCCGGATCTTCCACGATGGATTTCCACGCAGCCAAGGCATTCGGTGCCGTCTTGCGCGCTTCACGCCACAGGTTGGCCAGCTCGCCGCGCACATACGGATATTTTACGCGCAGCGGACTATACATATACCAGGAAAACGAAGCTCCTCGCGGACAGCCGCGCGGTTCAAAGTCCGGCATGGCCGGGCTGGTTTCCGGATAGTCGTGATTCTGATTTTCCCAAGTAACAATACCGTTTTTAACAAATACATTCCAGCTGCACGAGCCGGTACAATTCACGCCGTGCGTGGAGCGTACCACTTTGTCGTAGGACCAACGATCGCGGTACATGTCTTCCCATTCACGGCCGCCTTCGAAGGTTTGCGCATGACCGTTCGCGCTGGTTTCCTTCGGCGTCATATACTTATATTTCTGAAAGATACTTTTCATCCCTACGTCCCTCCTTATGGTATCTTTAGCATACCAAATGGAAATAGGGGCCACGGTGACGTAAGTCACAAAGCATTCGTTCGCTATACATTTTTGTCATGACCTTTCGTCCGGCGGCTAGGATAATATGGAAAGTAACGTATCGACCTCGAAAGCTCGGTCTTGCGAAGAGCATTTCTCGTGCCGATACGTTACTTTCCTTTCTCACATACAGCCGCCTCACGATTACAATGTCATTACTCATGTATAGGGAACGCCCTCTTTGTAATGTTTATGCGGAAGGGGCGGTAAGTTTAAAGGCCATACAGCTGTCGGCAATGAGGTGGCAGATGCGTTGCCATCGCACGTCCTTGCGCCAGACAAATTGTTCCAAGGTAAGGTTCGAGGTAATCACCATCAGTTTACGATCTTCGTAGCGATTTTCAATGATCCGCAGCAATTCTTCCCTCGTCCACTCCGTATCGCGTTCGCCGCCCAGGTTATCCAACACTACCATGTCCGCTTCTTCCAACGGTCGCAAATACAGTTCTCTTGCTTTGCCCGTATCAATGCAGCCGCGCAGCTTTTCCAGGAGTCGCGACACATTACAAAATATACCGCTATGCCCTTCGTCTGCCCAAGCTTGCAAGGTGGCTACTGCCAAATGCGTTTTTCCTATGCCCATCGGTCCCGTAAGGAACAGGCCCTTCGCTGCGGTTCCTTCTTTCACTAACTGCCGTGCATAAACGACGGCACTTTGGTTGTTGGTTCCCGTCTTCAAGTTGGCAAAGGTCATCGCTTGATAGCGCGCCGGAATCTGCGCTGCGTCCTTGAGCGTTGCCGGTGATAGGCCTATATGCAACGCATTGTTCATCTTACATTTGGCATAGGATATGTGACCATTTTCATCCATCCGTGCCGTGTATCCTTTGTGAATGTGATCGCAGGCATCAATGCCCGGACAGTGAAAGGTACAATGCTCATTGCTTTCCGCAAATTCCAACAGCGGAAAGAACAATGCCTCCGTTTGCTTTGCCGTGTCTGTCAATGTAATGTGTTCTCTTGCCAATGCTTCGTCAATGCGTTGCTGGTACTGCGCAATAATGTCGTCCATGTATCCGTCACCCCGTGGTGCGCTTGCCATTCCGTCCTGCATTGTCATGGGAAGGATATCCGTTACTCGCCCCATGCATTCCATTTGTTTGTTATCTGCCATACGTGTGCCATCTACTTTCTTTTCTGTTCTAACTACCGACTACCAATGCCTGCTGCTAATCCTTCGTGTTGCAGTATCAATGGTACTCAAACATAATCGGCAGCCCTTCAGCATCCACATAACTGCCGTCACCGGCGTCTATATACACATACTTTTTCGGTGGCATCTGCTCATTAAGTGACGATGTCTGCTCGTTAGGTGATGCCGTCTGCTTCTTAACGATTTGGCGTCGTTCCCAGCTTCGCACCACAGCCTTCCAGTTTTTCATCTTCGTTTGTCCTACAAACCAATCCCGACGTTGGTAGTAATCTACAAATTGTTTCGGGTCCACCGTATTGCCCCGTGCCAAACAATAGGCCTGAACCATTTCTAACGAAGGCGGCGTACATCCGGCTTCATCAATTAGTTCCACGGTGTCTCCTTTCTTTGATAGGTTTTCTTTCCTATCGTTTTGTTTAGTTTTATTTTGTTTAAGAATGGTATCGGCGTGCGTATCGGTGTGCGTATCGGCGTGCGTATCGGCGTGCGTACCGCTAGGTGTATTACTAGGTACGTCACAAGGTATATTACCGAATACATCACCGGGTGTATTACTTGCTACATCACTAGATGTATAATCAAATATACCTCCGGCTACAGCGTTAGGTATGTCATCTGCTACAGCATTCGATGTATGACCCACTTTATCGTCAGAGGCATTACAAGCGGCTTGCTGATTAACTGATATCTGATTAACCGACTTCCGGTCAATCGATGTCTGATTAAGTGACGTCTGATCAGTCAATGTCTGATTAACCGCTTGCGGATCAATCACGCCCATTTCGGTTGATGGCTGTAGCTGTGTCCGCGATGCATTGGCTTCTTCAGAAAATCCCGTAGTGACAATAGGTTCGCCGGAGAAAGAAAGTATTTGATACATGGTAGCTTGATTTCCTTTCCGCGCCACATAGTTGATACGTCCGTTCTCCTGTAAAACGCGCCGCGCCCGCACAATAGCCTGCTTGCCCAAGCCGGTTTTCTCCATCAAACTGCTCATAGCCACCGAAAACGTTTCCTTCCAACCGCTTACATTGTCATAATGCATCAGCGCAAACCACAGTATCCGCGCCGATGTAGACACGTCCGGATGCAGGCTGATCCAAACTTGAAACTTGTTAATCTCTTCAATATAATTCATTGCTAATACCTCCCATATATAATTGAGGGTCTCTCCCCCTCACCTATTACCATCCAGCAGATGTAAACTTGTAAACGTCATTTTAAAAAAATTTTTTAAATTTTTAGATTCCGTAGTCACGGAATTGCAACGGGACGGCAATCTAACGTGTAAAAATTTCTGTATGTTTTTACAAAATAAAAATTACCCCTCCACTTATTACAGGCAAAAAATGGCCTAATTTTAAACATAATTACTTATACTTTTTTCGCAATACATCTACAACTCACTCGTTCAAAACTCTCATGAGGGTAGAAGTTGCAAGGGCCAACGGGTTATATGATTTTGTAATACAAAATTAATATTCCTCTTACATTAAAATTCCCCTCATTATATAAATCGTTTTAAAAATGAATTTGTAAACAAAAAATAAAAAATATCCTACGATAGCTCTTTGAAGCCCGGTCTTACGAATAAATAAAGCCCCTATAATAGCGCTTTGAAGCCTAGTCTTACGAAAGGCATTCTTCATCGCTATTATAGGGGCTTTTCCTCTGAGGGATGAGAAAAGAGAGATTCATACATCGGCAATTGAGAAAAGAGAGACTCATACATCGGCAGTCAAGTCTCCCTTCTTTTCCTTCTTCCCATAAAGAAAAGCGATGATCATATATCGCAAGAGTGTCATTCGCAAGACCTGACCTCTGAGATATATGAGCATCGCTTCCAAAAACTAACACTGAAAGCATTAACACTGGGCGTAGAATAATGAATAGCCGAAAAGTTACACAGGATAACAACACTTCCTCCTCGTACTTTTAATAGTAAGGAGGGATTTTATGATTACCAAACAAATTACCAGGAAGGCTAAAAGTATCGCATCTAATACAATAGACACAAATGCAGATGCAAGATACAATAATAACAAAGGAAGTGTATTGAATGAACACGGCGAAATATAAATTGCCAACTACAAAAGATTGGCATTATAGTAGGGAGTTAGATTTAGACGTATCACGATTTTTAGTACATGATAAAACAAAGCTATACAATGCTTCGCAGTATCATATGCCAAAGTGGCAGGATGCAACAATTACTGAAAACTTTTTGTTCGAAAAAGTCATGCATAACAAACGAATTTGTAAGCGGCTCATCGAAAAAATTTTAGGCATTACCATTCAGTCTATCGAGTTTCCTGAAGCAGAAAAATCCATAACTATTCGTCGTGACAGTAAAAGCGTTCGTCTGGACGTATACGTTACTGATGATACAGGTCGTGTTTACGATATCGAAATGCAATGTACGAATCCATTTGATGATGAGTTAGTAAAACGAACTCGCTACTATCAAGGTATGGTAGACATGGATCTCATTGACAAAGGGATGAACTACACCGATTTAAATTCGACGTATATAATTTTCATTTGTACCTTTGATTTGTTTGGACTAGGTTATCCGATGTATACATTTCGTAACATTTGCCTTGAAGATAACAAGTTAGAACTCAACGACGGAACAACGAAGCTTTTCCTTAACAGTACCTCTGTTATTCCCTACGAGTCGCCGGATACATTTCCCTATTCAAATTTGGATGATGATATTTTTTATTTCTTACAATACATTAACGGTCATGCACCACAAGGAAAGTTTGTCAATGAAATTGATACCGAAGTGGGCAAAGTAAAAGAAAACAAAGAAATGGAGAAATCATATATGACATACGCAATGGAAATCGAAAGACACAGACGAGAAGCGAAAAATATCGGAATCGCCATTGGACGCAAGGAAGGAAGTAATATTCGTGCACAAAAAATTGCCTTATCCATGCTTGAGGACAAAGCATCCATAGCTTTAATTAGCAAGTACACCTCCTTAACCGAACAAGAAATTCTCGACCTCGCCAAAGAACATAATTTACTATAAGATATGAACTACATAACCAAGAGGGCAACTCATGTCGTAGATTCGTCATTCGTAAGGCTTAACTGCCAAAACATGAATTGCCCTCTTTTCCTTCTCCCCATAAAGAAAAGCGATGCTCATATATCGCAAGAGTGTCATTCGCAAGACCTGAACCTCTGAGATATATGAGCATCGCTTTATTTAAATTACGCTCTTCGATAGACCGAGCTTTCGTTGCTGATAGTCTCCTTCTTTTATATATTCATTCGCAAGACCTGACCTCTAAGAGATAGGAGCATCGCGTTCTTTATGCAAGTGCCACTATATACGCGCGCCGTAAAAAATCCGGCATCGTATTGTATTGTAGCTGTGCCATCTGCACAGCTGTAAAAGAAAGATCGCCGCGCAACCATTCCACCAGCATAGCAATGGAGCCGTAGGAATGATATTTTATGCCATATACCTCTTCCTTGCTTGCTTCTCTTCCGAAAACGGCGCGAAAGTCTTCATCATGTCTAATACATTTTTGACTGCAATTAGGACAAATCACTTACTTCATATGTTATTCCTCCTTTTTTGTTCTTGTATAGGAAGATATAACCTTATTTAGTCCAGTATTTACAAGGGCCTTTCGATATTTTTACACACACTTTTTGTCCAACCTTTATCTTCTCCCAAAAAAGATAAAGCCGCTATAACCCCAGTACTTAACTGGTTTTATAGCGGTTTTCACCCACACTTTTTGTCCTATAACTCTACAACCCTACCTCCCTCTATAAAAGGAAATGCAAAAGAACCTCCCGTGATTTCACGAGAGGTTCTTTTCTTCTATGCGCCGATTCCTATGGTCGTCAGCAGCAACGGACTCTGTAGAGCCGAAGGGACTCGCTTATTTCTTTTCCAGCTTTTCCAACTTCTTCTTCATCTCTTCATTATCCTGTTTCAACTGTTTCACCAAATCAAGAATTTCATCGTAAGCGGCGTTCATCTTTTCATCGTTAGCGCGCATACGTGCATTTTCTTCCTTCAGTGCAACCATTTCGTCCTGCAATACATAGGTGGAGCTAATCGGGCCTGCTTTGTAGCGATCCGGTACCGCTTTCTTCTCATCGGTGCGACCGAATTTGTAAGTTACCCCAATATTGGCCATCGTATGATCAGAGCCGATACTTACGCCCATATGGAACATAGTGTCCTCATTCTTATAATGAGCAATGCCGAGAGCCGCCGCCTGTTTGCCGCGGTATGTGCCTACGGCCGCCATAATCTGCGTCGGTTCCAATGGATCGTATTGGATAGCCTTCAAGCCTGCCAAGGCTGCCGCATTGGCCCCTACATTGGCAATATCGTTGTTGATATTTTGCGCCAAGCCGCGAAGCTGTGATACGTTAACCGCATCATCCGGAGCGACACCTTCCGCTACATGGGTAATGCGATTGCCGCCATTATCGAGACCTTCCGACGAAAGTCTTACCTTGCTAATGCCCGTACCCGACTGATTGATACCTTGGATTTCAAAACCGTTATCGCTTATCTTAGTATAACCGTGAGCCGGTACCCAATTACCGTCCTTATCCAATACCTTATACGCCTCACCCGTCGTAGGGTCAATAATCGGCTGCGGTTTTTCGATGGCAATGTTACCGTTCTGCATAGTAGTCTTTAAGACTTCATTGCCTTCGCTATCCTTTCTCGTCGCCGTAAAGCCATCCGAATTGATGTTAGTACTATTGGTTACTTCCTTCGGCAGACCAGTATCCGGATTCCGTACAATCTGTCCATTGCCATCTCTTTCAAAGGTGATAGCCGTAGAGTTAAAGCCGTCAGAGCTGATATTCGTCACCTTGTCATGACCGTTTTCATCCTTAGACGACGCCGTCAACGAATCGCCCTTAATCACCGTGCTGTCACCGTCCTTGCCAACGCTTACGGAGTCGTTCACCTCTATGGTGTTAAGGTCCTTCAAGTCCTTAGACAATTTCACCGTCAACGTATCTTTGCCATTGGAAATAACACCGATGTTGCCGTCGGACAATTTTTTCTTAATGGCTGCCTCCCGTTCTCCTGCCGTAGCATTGTCATCAAGGCCTAAGTCCACTTCACCCTTAATGTTTATCTGTTTGCCCAGCTTACGGTCAAAGGTATTTGTATGTTCCTTGCCATCCGTAGATTTACCGTCAGCACTGTCACCGCCGAAGAACAACGGAGTATCGGCGAGATTCTTCAAGTCGCCCGTGGTTACTGCCGCATCGTTACCGATACCGCCTTCCTTACCTACATTATCCAAGTTATCGATAAAGCTGTTCGTGCCGTCCGCGCCATTGACCTTGCCGCCGATAGCAGACTTGATGTTATCCAGCTTAACCTTGCTATTCGGATCGTTCGGGTTAACCAAGCTTGTCTTGAGTCTGTCCGCCGGTACCGGTTTGGTGCCTAATATCGGAATATTCTTACCTACCGCGCCGGCTTTCGGGTTGCCGTCGGCATCCAGTTCATCCTTCATATACCACTTGCCGTCCTTACCTTGCTTCAATCTTTCGTCCTTATAGTAGAACTTATTGTCCTCGCCGCGAACGATGGCTTTACCATCATCGGCTTTAGCTTCTACTAGTTTATCTACGTGTACCTTGTAGGTTGGTCTGCCATTGTCATCAACCGATTTAGAAATTTCAGCTGCACCGTCGCCATCCACTGCAGTTTGTGCATTATTAATGGCTTCTTTCAAATCGCCAACGTTAACGGCATGATTAAGCACATCACCAGTAGCATCTTTCAACTTAACAGATCCGTTTTTATCTTTCAGGCCACTGTCAACATTAATGATTTGGTTGCCGCCGTTATTAAGGCCTGTGTCAGAAAGTTCGACTTTTTTGCCTTCAATTGGCTTACCATCTTCATCAACAGGAGTAATGGTAATACCTTTATTAGATACTTCCGTCTTAGGACCTGTTAACTTATCATCTTTGTCTTTGTTTTCCAAAGTCATATGGCTGCCATCAATAGTCGTACTTTGCTTGTTACCATCTTTATCTTTCTTTTCAGAGGTAATCGTACCACCATCGATGTTAGTACTAGATGTATTACCATCCTTATCCGTTTTAGAAGTACCAATAGTACCTGTGCCAATGGATGTACTATTATTACCTGTAGCATCCTTAACAGTCATGCCATCTTTGTTAATAACAGTGCCACCATTCCCACTTTCATCAACGTTACCTACGGTTACACTATCCAAATCAGTAAGATCTTTAGCAATTTCTACAACCATTTCCTTATGCGTGCCATTGCCATCTGCATTAGGTACATCCTTCACGTTTACATACGTGTTTTGATCCGTTGTAGATTTTGCTGGCACATGATCATCAACCTTGTTCGCAATACCACCTTTAACAGTAATAGTCTTACCAAGGTCTTGTTTCACGTCACCATTGTTACCAGTCAAGCCAAAGCCACCTGAAGCGTTGTCGGATGATGTACCGTCAGTAATGCTCTTAATGGCATCGCGTACATCACCAATGTTAGCTGCATTAGTAAGCATATTATCTACTTTTGCTTTATCTTCAGCGGATGGGTTAAGGATCTTATCCCATGCCATTGGATCTGCATTAGCTTTCATGCCATTGCGACGGCCACTGCCTACACGTTCTAAGGTTGCTGGAGCGCTGTTATCTTGCGTTAAGGATACGCTTTCCTTAATGATTAAGCCTTCTTCATCAGGTTTAGGTTTGCCATTTTCTAATTGGTCTGGCTTATAGTACTTACCGTCTACTTTCACCAGTTTCGTGCCATCTTCTAATTGGTACGTATCGCCTACTTTAGATACATTTTGTGTATTCGTAGGTTTGCTATTATTATCCAATTCGCTAGCCGTATATGTTACAGGTAAACCAGTTACATCAATATGTAATTCATGAATGCCCTTTTTGGAATCTACAGTAGATACTTTCGTATTTGCACCGTCTGTGAACTTAATCGTGTTGTTAAGTTTCACCTTAGCAGCCGCTTTATCATCGGTTACATCCTTGGATGTAGTTAAGAAGAAGCCATCATCCAAGGTTGCCACTTCGTGGTTAATAACGGTCTTGTTAGGACCCGTTGTAGTGTAAGTGATACGGTCCATCGTAGCCGATTTGTTTGTTTCGCTTACTGGTTGGCTAGGATCAACGCCGATATTTACGTCGTCGTTTAAGGATTTCGTACCACGGTCGATTGTAATCGTCGCATTGCTGCCATTCTTACCATCTAAGCCGATTTTGCCGTATTCCTTATCCGTACCAGAACCATCTGTACCTTTATCAATGGTTACAAACTCTTTTGCCTCATCGCCGGTTTTACCATTATTAACCACTACTTTACCATCAGTCGTTACACCCTTACCAGATACGATGGTTTTCGTACCATCCGTTTCATCAACAGTAGTTACCGATGTAAGGTCTTGCAGTTCCTTCGCCAATTTAATAGTTAATGTATCGGAACCATTGGATACAACACCAATATTATTATCCGTTAAATTAGCTAGTGTAGTTACGCCACCTACAATTTTTGCTTCTTCGCTTAACTTACGACCGAATGTATTTTTCGTGTTCGTCGCACCATTATAGTCTTTACCATCCGCAACATCACCGCTGAAGAATAATGGCGTTTCGGCTAAGTTTTTCAAATCGCCTGCATTGACAACGGTAGTCTTATCAATAGCATCCTTACCGGTACCGCCTACGTTATCAAGGTTCTTGATAAAAGTATTGTCACCTTGCGTGCCATCAACGGTTGCACCATCTTTAATGCCGTTACCTGCATCGCCACCGATGCCGGATTTAACATTATCTAATGTCATGGACGTATCCGTGCCATCCCCTACGCCTGTATTAGGGTTAACCAAGCTAGTTTTTATATTGCTTTGGTCTACTGGATCAGGTGTTACCGCTTGTGCATCTTTATTTGGTTTACCGTTCGTAAGGTCACTGTTACTATACCATTTATTTTCGCTAGGTATGTATGTTTTATCCTTAATCGCTTCATTGGTATAGTACTTGCCATCACCACCGCGAACGAGTTCATTTCCGGCCGCATCTTTATGGGCTAGGATTTTGTCCACATGTACATTGTAAATAATATGACCGTCTTCTTCTTCGGTATCCGTAACGAATGCTTCGCCTGTGCCAGTTACTTCCGTTTTCGCCGCAGCCGCTACCTGTTTAAGATCCCCTACATTCACTGCATTTTTCAATACAGGGTTGTTAGCATCCGTCATATTAAGCAATTCGTTAGGCTTAATCGTCTTACCATTGTTATCCACTAAACCAGAACCAACGTTCTTGATTTGTGGAGCTACACCAGTATGACTGCCAGTATTATCCAACATAGATACATTGCTAGTTACCTTGTCAGCAGGTACTTCAGCAGTCCCTGCTGGAGGCACGCCATTTACCAAGTCAGATGTTTTGTAGAATTTATCACCAATCTTAGTTAATGGGTTACCATCACCATCTACATAGGACATAGGCAAGCCATTTACATCGATGTGGAATGTATGCGTACCAGTTGTGCTGTCATCGATAGCAGATACTTTCGTATTCGCTCCATCAATGATGTTAATGGTGTCTCCAATCTTAACGGTGGTCGCACCAGATTTAGTTGGTTGCCCAGATGTGTTGAGTTTAAACCCTGTATCAATGATATTTTTCAAATCACCTACGTTAACGGCATTGTTCCAAACATTGCTGTCTTTCAATGCGTCACTAGGATTCTTAATATCATCAATGGTCACAGAAGTTGTACCATTTTTGAAACCAGAACCAACATTGGTAATTTGTTTATTACCACCAGTGATGCCATCTGTAGTGAGGCTAGGTGCATCGGTTTTCACCGCATTGTTATCCCCTACGAAACGAATGCCATTGCCATCTACTTTCATAGTGGACGTTGCATCGCCATCGTCAGTTTTAGTTGTTGGGCTGGTGTAGGTTGCAGAATCCAAGCCAGTTAATTGCTTAGCTAATTTAATTGTTAATGTATCGGAACCATTGGATACAACACCAATATTATTATCCGTTAAATTAGCTGGTGTAGTTACTCCACCAACAATTTTCGCTTCTTCGCTCAATTTGCGGCCGAATGTATTCTTCCCATTACCGTCTTTACCATCCGCAACATCACCGCTAAAGAACAATGGCGTGTCGGCTAAGTTTTTCAAATCGCCAGTAGTGACTACAGCGTTCTTGCTAATAGCATCATCCCCTGTGCCGCCCACTTTATTGAGGTTATCAATAAAGCTGTTGTTGCCCGGTTCTCCATTAATAGTACTGCCTTTCGGTGCGCCATTGTTCACGTCGCCGCCGATGGAGGAGCCTACATTGTTCACCGTCGTCGGTACGGATCCGTCCGTTTTGCTGATCGAGCCGTCCGGATTAACTATACTGATATTCTTCGCATCGCTCGGCGTTGCATTCGGTTTTAACGTGCCATTATCAAACTGATCATCTTTGTAGAACTTGTCCCCTACCTTAGTCAGCTTATTGCCGTCTTTATCGGTATATACTACAGGCAATCCGTTTACATCAATATGTAATTCATGTACGCCATCTTTAGATTCTACAGTAGATACTTTCGTATTCGCACCGTCTGTGAACTTAATCGTGTTATTAAGTTTCACCTTAGCAGCCGCTTTATTATCGGTTACATCCTTGGATGTAGTTAAGAAGAAGCCATCGTCCAAGGTAGCCACTTCGTGATTAATGGTAGAATCATTTGGCCCCTTCGTGGTGTACGTAATGCGATCCATATTCGCCGCTGTGTTTGTACCACTAATATCTTGGTTAGGGTCCGTACCCAAGTTCACCTTGTCATTCATAGACTTCGTGCCGCGGTCGATAGTAATCACCGCTTCACTGCCGTTCTTGCCGTTCAAGCCAATAGTGCCATTTTCGCCGTCCGTGCCCGGTGCTGCATCCGAATTTACTTCTTTACCGATGGTCACCAAATCTTTCGCATCGTCGCCGTCTTTGCCATTGGACACTTTAACGGAGTCGAGGTCTTTCAATTCCTTCGCTAATTTAATGGTTAACGTATCAGAACCATTGGATACAACGCCAATGTTGTTATCCGTTAATTTCGTAACGTCCTTTTGGCCGCCAAGGATTTTCGCCTTTTCACTTAACTTACGACCGAACGCATTTTTCGTAGTTGCACTTTCTGCTGTATCCCCTTCAAAGAAGAGCGGCGTTAACGCGACTTTCTGCAAATCTCCTACGGTCGATACAGAGTTAAGTTTTTCTTTATCTGCCGGTGTGTCGCCCTTGAGCGTCGTCAAATCTTTGATGAACTTGTTCGTTCCCGGCACTTTCTCTACCTTGTTAGCATCATTGATGTCGTCAATCTGAGAGCCTGTATCCCCACCGTTGCCGATGGTGCTGTCGAACACGGATTTTACATTGCCAATGGATCCTTGCTCCGTAGTACCGCCGTCTTTATTGACCACCTTCACATTGTTCGTCACCTTGTCCGCTGGTACTTCTGTGGCACCATCGATTGGTTTGCCATCCACCACTTGATTGCTCTTATAGTATTTGTCCCCAATCTTAGTCACTGCATCGCCGTCATTATCCGTGTAAGACACAGGTAATCCGCTTACATCAATGTGCAATTCATGCACACCTCTTTCAGATGTTACGGTAGACACCTTCGTATTTATGCCGTCATTAAATTGAATAGTGTCATTCAACTTCACGCCCGCTGCCGCTTTTTTATCTGCCACATCTTTGGATGTAGTGAGGAAGAATCCATCATCCAAGGTTGCCACTTCATGATTAATGGTAGAATCATTTGGCCCCTTCGTGGTGTACGTAATGCGATCCATACCAGCCACTGGGTTATTGGCATCAATTTTCTGTTCACGATCCTTGCCTACATTAGCCGTATCCGTAAGAGACTTCGTGCCGCGGTCGATAGTAATGGTCCCATCGGCCCCTTGTTTACCATCTACATGAATGGTGCCAAAATCTTGATCCGTCTCACCAGTTGTAGCACTCCCCTTGCCAAGGCTTACTAAATCCTTGCCACCGTCTTCTCCATTGGTAACTTTAACAGTGCCATCCGTTGTTACCCCTTCATTGTTCACTGTTGTCGATACCTTTTTAGTGGTTGTAGTGCCCGCATCACCTGGTGTTACCGTTTCCGTATATACCTGCATGCCACTACTATCCATCATCGTAACAGGCGTTACTTGACTACCGTCAACTTCCTTCGTTTCGCCACGCAATTCTACGGACTTAAAGCTTGGCGTATCAATGGTGCTAATGCTAAACTCACCTGGTTTTTGTACTAATCCGATGTTCTTGCCCGCTTTAAAGGTCATTACCTTGGATGCATCTACAATATAGCCATCCTTTTTCAACTTAGCTATCCTAGCTTGGTGAGCCCCTTCTGTTTCATCCGTTTTTTAGCAGCGTCATAAGCCACCGTACCATTAGATCCGCCTACCGTATCGGCCTTAGCAATCCACCCCAATGTCTTAATATCACCAGCTACAGTAATTTCTCCATCTTCGGTAACCGTAACACTATCACCTAAGGTTTTCTTCAAACTGCCTACCAAATTGCCTAGCATTTGGTTCGTCGCAAACAGCTGTGACCCATTGATGGCATCGGTAGAGTTGAGCCCAATTAAACCTGGTGCTACATTTTGAATACGCCGCGTTTCAAATACGGTATATGTTGAATTGGAAGAAGATATACTCTTTTGAATGGTATCCCACACCTTTGCCTTATCTTCCTCTGACAATGTATTATCTGCATAAATAGTGTCACGCGTTGAATCGGCTGCAAAATAACGTGTTTGTTGTTGCTCACCTAATGGAACACCATTTTTCGTAACTTGCACGGTAACATCTACCGGCACCGTAATAAGAGAGCCCACCTTGCTATGATAGTCCTTAATATCTTTAAGACTATTAAACTTTTGTTCATAAGTAGAGCCTACACTCACTACACCAACGGTGGAATCACCACCAGCGAAATCGCTACGAACCGCTATGGGTGCACCAATTTGGGTGCCATCGTCTTGCCGTTCCAGCATGTAAATGTAGATAAAATCCTTAGTATAATCCCGCAATGCCCCCTTCGTACTGCTAAGGGATTCAGTTAATTCCATTTTTCCCGCACTGCCTACTACATCTACTTGTCCTAGGGAGCGAGAGCGTTTGGAATCCTTTACATAGCCCGCATGATCGCCTAAGAATACGGATCCTGCCGTATTATTCTCTTGGTCATTTTGGTCTGCCTCTTTAATATTAATATTATTACCGAGTCCTACCACACGGTCATTAGCAATGCTACCGCTACTACCGATCAGGATCGAGTTATTGCCTGCGATATTGCCATAACTACCAATGAGGGTGGAATCGTGACCACTAACTGAATTATAAATAATACTATTGGAATCTGTACTGCTTTGTGTTCCAAAACCCAAAGCTAAGGAATTAGTGCCAGTTACTTGGCTAAACGCCCCTAATGCTACGGCATTGCCCGCTTGTACATTGGTATGCGAACCGATTGCCATACTATTATCAAAGGATGTGTCTATTGTCCCTACGTGTGCATTTCCACCCATAGCCATAGAGTTAGTACCATTCGCCAATGTTTGACCGCCATAGGCAATGGCATCGTTAGAAATAGCTTTAGCATAATCACCAACCGCCATAGAGCGATCCCCTTGTGCCAAGATTTGACGCCCTACACCTAATGCCCCTTCACCTTCTACAAAGGAATATTTCGATAAGTATTTTTCACGGAACTCTTTTTTCGCGGCTGCCAAACTTTTTTCAGCAGTTTTCACGTTAGCTTCTAGTGTTGCCTTATCGCTAGTTGAATCACTCTTCAATGCTTCCTCAGCATCGTACAAGGTTTCTTCCATGTCCATGATTTTTCTCATGTCTCTGGCGTATTGGGACTTATCCTTTTCGGAAAGATCTGCCGTCATTTCCCCCGTTGCCAAACCAATGGCACTGTCCCCACGCACCTGGGTATAGGTACCAATGCCTAAGGCATTCTTACCTTCTACGATAAATCCCCCTGGATCACTGCTGCCAGCGCCATAGTTATTGTACTTAGGTAAAGATTCACCTTTTTCATATTTATAGTAACCTTCTCGCGTACTACTAGATTTCGTATATGGTTTATCGCCATTAATATCATTACTAAGCACCTGTTTTAATACTTTGTATTCTGGTGGCAATTCCCAATCACGACCATAATAGTCACCTGTTACATCTTCTCCATTTTTAAAGCGAGAGACTTCTTCAAATTCATAGCCACTACCCTTACCGATAGCAATACTGCCATCACTTAAGGACTGTACGCCACTACCAATGGCTACGCTATTACTGCCCATGGCACGGGAATAGGTACCAATAACATTAGAACGATTACCATAGGCCACATTATAGGCACCTACAATAACACTGTTCCCTCCTAGGTCACCTTCGCTATACTTAGTTCTAGATTTTGTCGTTAAGACTCCATCCTTCACCAAGTCAGGATCGGGTACCCCAATGATATTGCGACGCCCAATGGACACGCCAGAGTAACCAAATACACTCGTAGATGTACCAATACCAATGGAGTCACTCCCTTGCACAATAGTATAAGAGCCCTTATTCGTGGTTGACTGATTCCCCAATGCAATACTTCTATTCCCACTAGCTACGGTTTTAGTACCAATAGCAATGTATCCATTGCTATTATCCACCGGATAATTCGTACCCTCCTTCGGCGTTAGGTCACCTGCATGAGCATTTGCACCAATGGCAATGCTATTACTTTGTACGGCTTTACTCTGGTCACCCATCGCTATGATTCCCGTTGGGTTCTTAATTCTCGTTGGGTTCTTAGTACTTATAGCTATAGAAGTAATTGGACTTATGTTCCCACCTACTGCATAAGCTGCTACTATCGTTTCAACATTTGTACTCGGATCCTTTTTAACAAGTTTAATGGTACCCGTTGTTTCATCATATTTAACAGATACCTCCTTCTCCGCTGAAGCCCCTTCTGCCCAGCTACTAGAAACAGCAGCGGCAGACCATACGGAAATACACATCAATGCCACCATAGCTGCACGAGATATAGACATAGTCACAGGATTGCCATCTTCATCGCTCTTATTAACACCACCCCTGACGCGCATCCACAGGCGGCGCAACCAATTAGTATCACCGGCGGTAGCCACGGTAGTCTTGCACTTGCCACCGTGACTTTTTGCTAATTCCGACACTACTTCATATCTATGTTTATTCTTATTGTATATGACTTTATATATCTTGTTCATCCTATTACCCCCCCCCCATTAATTATATGCATTAATCAAGGATATCTCATTACAATTACTAATACTAGTATAACTCGCTTCACGCATAACTCTTGTATCATCAGCAAGACGGCAACGCACACCGTCCACATCAGACACTTGCGCGCCGCGTCGTACCTTCATAGTGTGTATTAACTCCATTTCACTGTCACCTATATTCTTCCTTACTAAACTACTTAATTTATATCTATACACTATAGCGTTACTTAACGCCTTATAACCATAAGATAATTCGGTATGAGCCATCTAACGAGATACCTCTCGGCTGTGTTGCGCATCGCTTGTATGGCTCTTACCTTCGGCATAGAATATGGCCTGTATGTGCCTATAGATACACCTCTTTGTATATGTTTCTTTGGTTTGCACCAATCAAATTTCAATCTTAGTATATCCCTCAACCCCTTTAATCATGCGAACTATACCCCACCATTTCAATCTACTATTTTATTATATATTAATCCCCTATACAATATCAATAACGATTCTTAAGATTGAGATTTATATTCTATAGGTTAACTTTTTCAAGCCTCTTAACAAGACAGACTTACTGCTGTTTTTCTCGCTAACGATACACCCTGTTACGAAATGTACATAACAACAAAACAGCCCATATATATCGGGGAAACGCCATTCACTAGACCCGGCTTCAAAGCACTATCATAGGTATCTTTTTCCCAAAGAATGAGAAAAGCCCCGTACACAGGTTAAACAATGTCATTTCATAGATCTGACATGTCATACCTATATACGGAGCTTTTGCTTATTGCCGAGGGTGTTGGCCAAGGAGCCCCCTCCGGGGCCCCACACCACTAGGCTCAACTACATATATCGCTACCGATTAGTTAGCACCGAGGATAGCTTTCATATCAGCTTCCGGTGTAGTAATCGGGTGCAACTGGAATTTTTCAACAAGGATGTTGAGAACGTTGGAGGAGAAGAACTTCGGCAAGGTTGGTCCGATGTAAATGTTGCGGATACCCAATGCCAACAAGGTGAGGAGTACGCAAACAGCTTTCTGTTCGTACCAGGAGAGTACGAGGGTAAGCGGCAAGTCGTTAACATCGCAATCAAATGCTTTTGCCAAAGCTACGGCTACCTGGATAGCGGAGTAGGAGTCGTTACACTGACCCATGTCGAGCATACGCGGAATGCCGCCGATTTCGCCGAGGTCAAGGTCATTGAAACGATATTTACCGCAAGCCAAGGTGAGGACTACCGTGTCCTTCGGAGTCTGTTTTACGAATTCGGTGTAGTAGTTACGGCCTACCTTAGCACCGTCGCAACCGCCAACGAGGAAGAAGTGTTTAATAGCGCCGGCTTTAACAGCGTCGATAACTTTGTCGGCAATGCTAAGAACCGTACCATGACCGAAACCGGTCGTTACTTCGTGACCACCGTTGATGCCGGTGAAGTGCTGTGCTTCTTTGTAGCCGCCGAGTTCGATAGCTTTTTCGATAACAGCGCTGAAATCTTTCGTGCCGTCTTCCTTAGCCGTTACGTGAGCTACATCCGGGAAGCCTACCATATCCGTAGTGAATACGTTGCTCTTGTAGGAAGCTCTTGGCGGCATCAAGCAGTTCGTCGTGAAGAGGAATGCGCCCGGTACGTTATCGAATTCGTTCTGCTGGTTCTGCCATGCAGTACCGAAGTTGCCTTTTAAGTGGGAGTATTTTTTAAGTTCCGGATATGCGTGGCACGGTAACATTTCGCCGTGAGTGTAGATGTCTACGCCTTTGCCTTCGGACTGTTCGAGTAACATTTTGAGGTCGTGCAAGTCATGACCGGTTACTACGATGAACGGGCCAGGCTGTACGGTGAGGGATACCTTAGTCGGTTCCGGCGTACCATAGCTTTCCGTATTGGCTTTGTCAAGAAGAGCCATGCATTTAAGGTTGACTTCGCCGAATTCCATGAGAAGGCCCAGCCATTCTTCTGCGCTGTGATCCTTAGCGAATTCAACGAGACCTTTTACGAACCAAGCGTCAACGTCCGGATCGTTGTAGGAAAGAACAGCTGCATGCCATGCATAAGCAGCCATACCGCGCATGCCGAGAAGCAAGGTGGAACGCAGGGAAATGATATCTTCTTCGCCAACCCAAAGTGCTTCCCAATCGAAATCAGCAGCACTCGGATCGATAGCATTGCGAGCAGCTTCTACGCGATTGATGAATTCCTGTACGCGTTCTTCGTCAAAGTTAACGTTCGTTACGCACATGAACAGGCCTTGTTTTAATAATGCATATTCGGCTGCCGTTGCACCTTTCGCATCGCAAGCGCGTGCTAAACCGATCAAAGCCGCTGTCAATTCATCCTGCTTGTTAGCTACCGGTGCCGTTTTACCGCATACACCCTGAACCTTACAACCGCCCGGATTTGCCGACTGTTCACACTGGAAACAGAACATACTCATGAGAAACCTCCTTCTTCGGGACTCTCCCGAAACACTGTATATGAATTACAATTTACATAACTGCCACATCTTGGGTTTTCGTTACTTCGTCGTTTGTGACTATGCTTAAAGTATATTATAATGGTGGTATAAAATCTGTATCCGGGGCAACACTTTTACAGCCAACATAGAGTTTTTTTGATATACTTATACATATAATCATCCGTTATTACTTAATAGGAGGTATGCGCATGACCACAGCTGTCACTGAACTACTCATTCAAAAATATATGCCTATCCTGCGCGAATCACCGTTGTTTCGCCAGCTTAGCGACGAAGAGCTGCATTTATTTCTGAACAACACCTCCTTATATATAGAGTCATATAAAAAGCAAAGCTTCATCGCCCTTACCGGCGAACCCATGGAGGGCATCGGCATCTTGCTCAGCGGTCACGCTCACTTGACGCGGGAAAACGTCATGGGGCAACGCACGATTATGACCGAATTGCGCCCGTCGGATATGTTCGGCGAAGCCTTGCTCTTTACGGACAAGCCTAACTGGCCGGCTACCATTCAGACTACCAAGGCCAGCGAAGTATTGTTCCTTCCCCTCAAAGCTTTTACCGGATCCTTTAAGGGTTGTGAAAGCTGTCAGCTGCAAATCGTCACTAACTTATTACATGACATGTCAGAGAAAGCATTGCAACTGACACGAAAGGTACATTATCTCAGTCTTAAAGGGATGCGCGAAAAAATCTTCGCCTACTTTATGGATATTTACAACAAGCAACACAGCACCACCTTGCAGCTGCCGCACAATCGTCAAGAAATGGCGGACGTCCTCAATGTATCGCGCACCGCACTGAGTCGCGAGCTGGGACGACTGCAAGATGAAGGCATCATTCGCCTGGACGGAAAAACGGTATCGCTGCTCAATCTGGATGATATTGCAGAGTTTGGTTTTTAATTTCTAATAGGCCCGTTGTTACGGGCTTCTCTTTTTTCCTTCAATTTGTAATTCAAATTTGAATTTGATATAATGAACGTACAAAGTATGCGGCGAGTCTGTTCTCGCCCTGTTCCGCAATAAGGAGGTCATATTCGTGATTACCTATGTACGCACTCACAAAGTGCCAACGCTTATCGGCGTCGTTATTCTCGCCATTATAGTGGGCATTCTCTACTATGTGTGGCGCCCGACCACAGGACCGCTCACCTTGTACGGCAATGTGGATCAACGGCAAGTATCGCTAAGCTTTAATGCCAGCGAACGCATTGCTTCCATGAATGTAGAGGAAGGGGCCCGCGTCAAGAAGGGGGATGTGTTAGCGCAACTGGCCACTGAACCGTTGCAATTATCCATTGCCCAAACCAAAGCACAAATTGCCCAGCAGGAAGCTATTGTAACGAAGCTGCACAACGGCTCTCGTCCGGAAGAAATTAACGAAGCCGCCGCTACGGTATCCAATGCTACCGCCACTGCAGAAAATGCCCGCGTCACATACGAACGGTTGCGCCAACTTCGCGAAAGCGGTGCCATCAGTCAGCAGGAATTGGATAATGCCGAGGCTCGTTACAATGAAGCGGTCGCTAATGTAAACCGCACCGAAGCGTCGCACCAGTTAGCCGTAGCCGGACCACGCAGCGAAGATATTGCTGCAGCAGAAGCGCAGCTTGCGGCACTGAAGGAACAATTAAAGATAGCGGAATACAAACTTAGCCAAGCTACCTTGATTGCTCCGGAAAACGGTACCATCCGCAATCGTCTCATGCAACCCGGCGACATGGCCGCACCGAACAAGCCCGTGTACTTACTCAGCCTAGATACGACTAAATGGGTACGCGCGTATGTAAACGAAAAAGATTTGGGTCGCATTTACGAAGGCATGCCGGCCACCGTCACTATCGACAGCTTGTCCGGTCAAACCTTATCCGGCACGGTTGGATTTATTTCCGGCACCGCCGAATTTACGCCAAAGCAGGTGCAAACCACGGAGCTTCGCACGGATTCGGTATACGAAGTACGCATCAATGTAGAGGATCCCAACAATGTGCTGCGCCTGGGCATGCCGGCTACCGTTACTTTCGATAACAAATAACAGACTTCATATGCACAGCACCACTTCGTTCCCATTACAGGTCACTGCTCTTCTATTGAAATATTTCTGGTAAGGAGGCCCTTATGTCAGTCAGTGAAACCATGCCGCTCGTCACGGTAGAAGAACTTCATAAATGCTTTCCCCATCCGGTAACGGGCGACACCGTTGTAGCCTTAGAAGCGCTAAACATTACTGTCGCACCCGGCGAATTGGTGGCCCTCATCGGGCCGGACGGAGCCGGTAAGACAACGTGTATGCGCATTCTCTGCGGTCTCCTTCGCGCCGACGGTGGCTCTGCCGTTATCGATGGCATTGATGTATCCGCCGATCCGCAAGCCGTACAAAATCGCGTTGGCTACATGCCGCAGAAATTCGGTTTGTACGAAGATTTATCCGTACAAGAAAATCTAAATTTATATGCGGACCTGCACGCATTGCCTGACAATGTGCGCGAGCAACGCTTTCAACGTCTTCTCGCCATGACCGGCTTGGATCCCTTCACGGATCGACCGGCAGGCAAATTATCCGGCGGGATGAAGCAAAAGTTAGGCTTGGCCTGCACATTATTAAGTGCGCCAAAGCTGATTATTCTCGATGAACCGACGGTCGGCGTAGATCCGTTATCGCGCCGTGAGCTGTGGGATATTCTGCAACAGCTGGCACACGACGATAACCTTTCCATTCTCGTCAGCACCGCCTATATGGATGAAGCCTCGCTTTGTCATAAGGTATATATTCTTCACGAAGGAAAGCTCCTCGCCCAAGGATCACCGGAGGCGATTACTAACAAAGCCGACGGCGCTTGTTATCTCGTAACACCACCGCCTCATGTGCCGGCCCGCTTATTGCAGGCAGCCCTCATTGACGATGCGCCGCACGTTATCGACGCAGTTCCTCAAGGCGGGGCTGTGCGTTTTATCAGCCGTACCTCCGATGTGAGCCAGCTGGCAGTGTATGCCCATTTCCCCGATTTAGTGCCGCAAGCCACACCGCCTACACTGGAGGATGCGTTCATGATGATACTGAAAGAACACAGTCAGCCGCAAGCGGAAGCATCCCATTTTGTCATTGATTATACTTCGACAGCGTCTTCCGAGGAGGCTCCGGCCGATGTAGAAGTAAAAGATGTTATGCGTAAATTCGGTGATTTCATCGCTGTCAATCACGTATCCTTTTCCGTTCATCGCGGTGAAATTTTCGGACTGCTGGGGCCAAACGGAGCCGGTAAGTCCACCACCTTCCGCATGCTGTGCGGGCTTTTGCCGGCCAGCTCCGGAGCACTGTCCGTTCTCGGCTACGATTTGCGGCGTGCCCGTGCCAAGGCCCGTGCCGGACTTGGTTATGTGGCGCAAAAGTTTTCTTTGTACGGCACCTTGACGGTAGAAGAAAATTTAGAATTCTTTGCCGGGGCCTATGGTTTATCGCCTCATGCGGCCAAGGAACGCATTGAAGAAATTCTTCATCAGTTTGATCTTGATACCCATCGCTATGAACCGGCCGGTGAATTGCCCGGCGGTTATAAGCAGCGCCTTTCCATGGCAGCCGCTTTGTTACATAAACCGGGCCTGCTCTTTCTCGATGAACCGACCAGTGGTATCGATCCCTTGGCACGCCGCATCTTTTGGCGTCAAATTACGGCACTAGCCGCAGCCGGTACTACGGTAATCATTACCACCCACTTTATGGAAGAAGCGGAGTATTGCGACCGCATCCTCATTCAAGACCGCGGCTGCATGGTTGCCTTAGGTACACCGGCAGAGATTCGCCGTCGCGCCGGCAATCCACCGTCCATGAACGAAGCGTTCATCAATATTGTCGAACAGAAACGAAACAATCCGGTAACAACTGCTACCAACAATAGGGCAACACCACCGAAAGGAGGTTCTTCTTCATGAGCTTTCGTCGCCTACGGGCCTTAATCTATAAAGAATGCTTACAGCTTACCCGCGACCCCAGCAGCTTTTTCATTGGTCTCGTCATTCCGGCGCTGTTGATTTTCCTCATCGGCTTCGGTATGTCTATGGATGTGACGCACATTCCTACCGCTGTAGTGCTGGAGGACAGTTCGCCTACGGCGCGCTCGGTTGTCAGCTTCATGAATGAATCTCCGTATTTTTCACCGCGCTATGTTTCCTCCATGCAAGAAGCTAAACAACTGATGGATGAACGACGGGCCGAAGCCATTCTTCGCATTCCCGGCGATTTCTCCGCTCGGCTCAGCGAGGGACGCGGCAAAGTGCAGCTCATTACCTACGGCGTAGATACTACGATTGCCAACGCCACCACTACCTATGTGCAAAACGGTATCGCCCGCTGGCAGCAATCGTATCTGTCGGGCACTGCCATTAACGGAGCACCGGCCGTAGCCGGCATGTCTTCGTCAACAACGCTCGTCACATCGTCCATCGTACCTGGCTCTGTTACCGTCGATTCTCGTCAATGGTTTAACGATGCCAACACCAGTACGTGGATGTTTATTCCCGGTTTGATCGTCATCGTTATGACCTTGGTCGGCGTATTCCTAACGGCCCTTGTCATGGCGCGCGAATGGGAACGAGGCACATTGGAATCACTTTTCGTAACGCCCATGCATGCGGCGGAGATTGTCTTTGCCAAAATTATTCCTTACTTCGGCGTAGCCATGATCGGCTTTTTCATTTGCCTGTTATCGGCGCGTTACGTATACGAAGTTCCCATCGAAGGATCTATCTTCCTTATCCTTTTCGCTTCCGTAGAGTACGTGCTCGTTGCCATCGGCATGGGGCTGACTATTTCTTCGGTGCTGAAGAATCAATTTCTTTCCTGTCAGTTGGCTCTATTGGTCAGTCTATTGCCTACCATTATGCTTAGCGGCTTCATCTTTGACTTGCGCAGCGTACCTACGGCGGTAAATATCATCAGCCATCTCATGCCGGCCACGTACTATATGGATTTACTGAAATCCCTGTTCCTCGCCGGTAACAATCCGGTCATCATTTACAAAAACTGTGCTATCCTTGCCGGCTATGCAGCCCTCTTTATCGGTTTGTCATTACTGGTAACGCGCAAGCGGCTGGATTAATTTCTATCCGCAAGCACGGCTTTACATACTCGTATCTCTTACCATATTTTTAATGTAATCATACCTTATTCTACGAAAGAGGCCACACTTATGACGTCATTATCGACTACGTTTTACAAATTATTGTGCGTCATTCGCAAGGAACTCTTGGTGACGCTGAAGGATCCTAAAATCCGCTTCATTCTTCTCCTGCCCGTTATCGTACAGGGCATGCTGTTCGGCTATACGGCCAGTTTTAACCTAGACCGAGTTCCTTACGCACTGTTAGACCAAAGCCACAGCAGCTATTCAGCGGATTTCATCGCTCGTCTGGAAGGATCCGGCATTTTTCAGCGCGTCTACACATTGAGTTCTACCGCGCAAATCGCCTCGGCCATCGACTCCGGTGATGTCATTGCCGTCGTAACGGTAAACCAAGACTTTGCCAATCAGATTACCGCCGGTACGGCCGCACCGGTACAGGTCATCACCGACGGGCGCAACCCAACCACCTCGGGCATTGCCGCCGGATATATTTCGTCCATAGCCTCTGCGTATTCCACGGAGCTGCGCGGTACTCCGCCGGCTGTGGAAGTCGTCAACCGCACGTGGTACAATCCCAATCTGATTACCCGTTGGATGTTCCTTCCGTCCTTGATTCCCATGCTGGCTCTGACGCAGGTTATGATGCTGGCCGGTTTGTCGGTAGCCCGCGAACGCGAGCAAGGTACCTTCGATCAGTTGTTGGTTACGCCGCTGCAACCCTATGAGATTCTTATTGCCAAGGCGATTCCGCCGATGATCATCGGCACCATCCAAGCTACCTTGGTATTGCTGCTGACGATTTTCTGGTTCGGCATTACACCGGTAGGCTCTATCGGCACACTGTATTTAACTATTTTTATCTTCTTGCTCAGCTCTGTCGGTGTCGGTCTGTCCGTATCGGCCATCTCCGATTCCATGCAGCAGGTCATGGTGTATTGCTTTGTTATCCTGCTCCCCATGCTGCTATTATCCGGTTTGTCTACGCCGATTCAAAACATGCCGGAAGTATTGCAGTACGCCACCTACATCAATCCTATGCGCTTTGCCGTCGAGTCGGTGCGCCGCATTTATCTGGAAGGGGCCGGCCTTAATTTAATTGCCATCAACTATATTCCTATGTTGATCATCGCATCTATTACCTTGCCCTTGGCAGCTACGCTGTTCCGAAAAAAATTATCGTAAAACTGTATCGAGGTGTCCATGAATATAAACGAAACACAATTACAAACACGTATACAACCGGAAGCCGACAATGCATCGGCACAAAAAAAACGCGCCTCCAACGGACAAGCGCGAATGCCAAAGACGCCAGCGGTCAACGGTCGTGAAGACGGACAAGCCACCAAAGCCCGCATCATCGATCACGCCGGTCGCCTCTTTGCCATCCAAGGCTATGATAAAACGACCAGCAAAGAAATCTGCACGGCTGCCCAGGTTAACAGCGCTGCCGTTAATTACCATTTCGGCAGTCGCGAAGCATTATACGAAGCCGTACTCGGCGAGGTACAGCATTATTTGATGGATTTGGCTATCCTTCGAGATATTGCGGATAGTGATGCTCCGCCGGATAAACGTCTGTTATCCATTGTAGATTTTTTTCTCGCGCAAGCGCTCAGCGACAGCGACTGGCACATCAAACTTTGGATTCGCGAAGTCTTATCGCCGTCACCGATGATGCATCGCGTCATCACTTCGTCGGCACTGCCAAAGTTTTCTCTCATCGGCAGCTTACTCAGCGATTACCTTGGCTATGATATGGCGGATCCGCGATTGTACGGTTGTTACATCAGCTTGCTGTCGCCGTTTGCGCTGACTGCCATCATGCAACATTCGCCGCTATTGGCCCACGCTCCCATCTCTATGAGCCGCGATACATATACAACTATGCTGCGCAATAATTTCATTTGCCAGCTTAACGCGTTTAAACAACGAGCCGATGAGGAGCAATCATAAAGTAACCCCCCCTATACCACACCGGACTATGCAACATAAGATAAAACAAAAAAACTCCCTCAAAATAAGACATAAAAAAACTCCCTCCAGTTACGAAGGAGCGCAAACTGATGTAAGCGTTCATCGTAAACCGGAGGGAGTATTTTATTAGTACAGCCGCAACATGTATTACCACCACAGCATCTATCACAATCACAGCATGATTACAGCCACGGCGACAAATCGAATTCTTCGCCGATAGTGACTTTCACATGAGCCCGTCCCAAATACAAGCCCAAGAGGGTCAATGTCATTTTGGAAATCGGCGTGGTATCGTATACTTCGGCAAGGTTTACCAATACCGGCGAAATGCGTTCCATAATTTCCAAACTTTCCCGTCCCGTAAAAGCTGTCGGCTTGCTCTTGGCCAATGCCAACAGACGCTGCTGAATGTCACCGTCACTGATATGTGCCAAGCGGAAGAAGCGCTGTGCCAAACCTTCATCTACTAAGGTGAGCTTGTACATAGAAGAATTAATGCTGCGCGCAATAAAGCGTTCGTCCAAGCGTTCACCGTCTAATGCCATGCTCAGCTCATCCCGAGTAAAGCCGCGGTATTTAAAAATCAGCGGATAGGAATTACTGAAGATAGCTGCGAGGCTAACCCGATCGGCAGCCTGTGCGCTACAGTGCAAGTATTCCAGTTGACGATGCATGGATTCGTCCCGCGGTACATCCGACACAAAGGGCTCGATATATTTTTCCACATAGTGCCGCAGGTTATCCATGCTGTAGTTATTGGAGTTACGCGAGTACTGCAATAAAAGTGCCAAGGCCATAACCTGGAAATGACCCAAGTGAAGATGCGGTAAAATGCGAAGCGCATCAAAGGCCAACAAGTAAAGCGTGCTTGATTTCGGTTGCTGTACTACATCGCCAAAGGCTTCGATGGCTGTTTCGTACATCCACGGTGTAGGCGTTGCCACATAGGCTTTTTGCATACACATCAACGCTTCCTGTACAACAATATTTTCCAGAAGAGCCTTCACTTCTGCTTCACCGGTAATTCCCAAGCGCTGCAAGGCATCGGCGGTAATGGCACGAACGCCTTCTTTAGCGGAATCACCCAGCATCCCGAAGGATTGCATAAAATGATGTACCGCCCAGTCTACCGCATCACCGGCAGCCGGTACCTCGCTGTGGGAGGCCGCCCGTTTTGCTGCCGGAGTCGTTTCTGCCGTAACTACCGGCAAGATACGCGTTGCATCGTCAGCTACTTCCGAAGCTTCCATGGTCCGCACATTAATCGGCGCAATAGGTCGCGTCATATCCGTATCGGCCGGAGCTGTCGGCGTTTGTGTACGCGTCGCATTATCCGTATCAGCCAGCTGACGTGCCAATTCTTCCCGCGAACCGATAACTACAGTAGCATCCGTATTTACGGAGGAATTCGGCACTGTCTGTTCTGCGGCCCTATGACCCTTCACCGTATGACGGCGAGCCTGTGCGTCTGCTTCGTCATTCTTTACCTTGCTGTGCTTACGCTGCTCCGCTTGCTTGCGACGCCATTCCCGTTCTTCTACCTTGGCAGCTGCCTGTTCACTGTGATGACGTGCATGCGTATCTCGGTGCGATGCCGGTATAATCTGCGTGGCTTCCATAGCTTCCTGCGTCGGTGCCTCGGCGTTGGTTTTCGCTGCTTTGCCGTTACGACGAGTCGCCGTATCCTCTGCGGTTACATTGCGCGTACGATATTGTGTACCGCCGTGCTCCGCTCGTTTTCGTTCGTAATAATCCGCATTCGCCACCGTCTCTCTAGCAGTGGTCCTGGTTGCCGTCGGCTCATCCTTATCGCGGAATACTAAATAACATACAAAGAAAAAAACAATCACTACAGCCAATACTACTAAATATGGTATATAGGCAGTCATGAAGTAACCCTCCTACCTGATTCTCAATCTATGATGAAAGCGTTATATTCTACCTGCTATGTTAGCACATATACCCCATATCGCCAATGGGGAGTTAGCGTATTCAACAAAAATCTCACAGAATACATCTGTCATAGTATACTCTCCTATCAATCTAAGCATGACTCGCCGTAGGGCTACCCAACGGTTACCTATCCATGCCATGCGATGTTTCTGTGAGAAGGTATAAAAAAAGCGAGCCATCTTCCGAAGAAAATGGCTCGCTTGGTTTGGTGGACGATGACAGGATCGAACTGCCGACATCCTGCTTGTAAGGCAGGCGCTCTCCCAGCTGAGCTAATCGTCCATGTTGGTGACCCGTGGGGGAATCGAACCCCCGATACCGCCGTGAAAGGGCGGTGTCTTAACCGCTTGACCAACGGGCCACAATGGCTCCCCGAGTAGGACTCGAACCTACGACCGATCGGTTAACAGCCGATTGCTCTACCGACTGAGCTATCGAGGAATGGTACGTCAATTATTATATGATACTGCGCTGATAAATGCAAGCCTTTTTTTATAAATTACTTTATATTTTTTTACTTCTTCTACCGAAACCCTTCTGTGCCCGCTTTCAGCGGCGCATACTACACCCGGTTTCTCCTTCCACACCTGCGTTTTTATGCGCGGTATCCTTATTGAGCACCTATATGTATCCTGTATCAATGGCAAGCTTACCGACTGGCATACCGATTCTTACCGGAATTTTTAGCATGGTATGCTCGTTCATCGGCTCTGCGAAGCAGCGTCCCGTACGTACGACCGTCATGCGGTGCAATGGCAATGCCGATGCTGGCCGACAGTTGATGAAAGCTGTGCGATCCTACCGACAAGGTTTGCAAATTATAACAAATCCGATGCGCATAATATTCAGCTGCATCTTGTCTGCCGATATGCGGCAAGAAGATAACAAACTCATCACCACCGATGCGGCCGATGTAATAAATTTCTCCATCCAGTTCGTGACGCATGATACCTACCGCTCGGCGCAATGCTTCGTCACCGGCTTGATGCCCGAAGATATCGTTAACCTGTTTAAAATTATCCAGATCCAAAAAGAGTAACGCGCCGCAATCATTATTGTGTTCCAATTCTTGAGAAATGCGCTCTCCCGTTGCTTTATGATTAAACACGCCAGTCAACGAATCACGCTGTGCCGCTTCGCGTACCTGATGCAATTCCTCCATCAGCTTTTGCTGCTCTTTATAGGATTCCGTAATGTCCATACGGCGCAACAAAATAATTTGCGACACCTCATCGTAGTAGCGATACTGCCACAGCTTACGCACATACTGACCATGCTCATCCTCTTCGCCGCAAGAGAAGCTGTATAATTTTTTCTCCCGCAGTTCTTCCTTTACACAGGTTAAGTTGGCAGCCTCCAGAATCCACGCCGTATCTTCTTCGGCTACATATCGTTTTACATACCGTTCCATTGCCGCCTTATAGCCAATGCAAATATTTGTCATCACCTGCGTACCGGATTCCGGTCCGTCCATCACAATGTATCGATCGTTCATCGCATCAATGCACACGAATTCATCGCCCTTATTGTGTACGTAACGGTCGGCCAGCTTACGTAAAAATTCATCTTGGCTTGCATGAGATACAGTAACATAGGCAATAACACCGCTTTCAATGACCACATTAAAGGATAGCCAACGTTGCTCCTTGCCATCGCGATAGGGATACTCCAATGTAAAGCGCTCCTGACCGGTTTCATAATGCATGCGAAGGCCCGAGCATGACATGATAGCCAACGCTTGATTGCGATGTTTTTCAAACATAAAATGACTGTATTCATAAAAAAAGGAGTCCCACTGCGGGATCGTCGCTGTATCAATTTCCTGTTCGGAAAACAGATAATTCGCTGTATTCTGTTTCAAATCGACACAAAAAATGTCACGATGCACGGCTTTAAGCGCCTGCAAAAGTGAGGTCGGTACTGTTGTTACCGCAGACATCTTCCTACCCTTCCTTTCTCTATAACCATGAGCTCTGTGGTACTCATGGTGTTGATTGTGCACGCCGACTTGCCAAGGTGCGCGCAAAGATGGCCGCACTTTGCGGTTTACCCGTATAATAGCCTTGAATCATATCGCAACCGCACTGCTTTAAAAATTCATATTGCATCCGTGTTTCCACACCTTCCGCAATTGTTTTCATTCCCTTCAGCTGTGCCATCTGCAAAATACATTTAATAAATTCTTTGCCGGTAATGCTCATGTCATCTACAAAGCTTTTGTCTATCTTTAGCGTAGACATAGTAAACCGCTTCAACATGCGCAATGAAGAATACCCGGTACCAAAGTCATCGATGAGCACCCGTATGCCCCATGCCATCAGTTCGTCCACTACGGCCCCGCTTACTTCTCGCTCTTTGGACAAGGTACCTTCCGTAATTTCCATGCGAATCTGCTTTGCCGTCAAGCCGTGATAGCGCAAGGTTGTCCGGCAACGATCCACAAAGCCCGGTCGATGCAACTGTCGCCGCGATATATTAACCGACACGGGGACGATGGAAAGGCCTTGCTTTTGCCATTGTGCTTGTTTCTCACACACGGCGTTCAACATATAATCATCGATGGCAGTAATGATGCCAATCTCCTCGGCAAAGTCAATAAAGTCACCGGGCATAATTTGTTTGCCTTCATCGGTAGTCCAGCGAATCAATGCTTCTGCGCTGACCAGCTCCATGGTCTGGGCATCGTAAATCGGTTGAAACCACGGTTGAAACTCACCGTTTCGCAAGGCTCGTTTTATACCGTCCAACAATCGCTTACGACTTTTTACTTCCTCTGCCATTTCTTCGCCAAAAAAGTTATAGTGCTTCTCGAAACGATTTTTTATAAAACGCCTTGCAATGACCGACCGGATTTGCATGTCACTGAATGTAGTATCCTCAGGTCTGACAATATAAATACCGATAGTCGGCTTCAACATAAACCCGTTGAGCCGTTCCGTTTCAATGCCTTCCAAGGTAGTGGCAATGCGTTCGCACCATCGTACCAAAGACGCCTTGTCCTCGTATTCCATGACCACCACAAATACATCCGCATATTTAAGCGTAGACACGCCGCGCCCTTCCAAGCTTTTTTCCACGACGTGACCGACGGTTTCCAAAACAGCTTCGCATTCGCTTTGTCCGATGAGCAGCCCCAGCAGCTGAAAGTTATCTATATTCAACGTAATCACTGCATGGCGGCGTGGCCTAGCGCGAATTCTTGTTTCCGCTTTTTTACAGAATTCCTCATAGCTTATCATATAAACCTCCGTTTCTTAACTAATCCCCTCACTATTGCCAACCGTATACTGTTTCATGATCCCCCATACGCCATAGGCCGATGGTATCGAGACCATATGGTGTAACGGCAGCCATCCATTTCGTTATGGTGTCCTTGTCTCCGTACCACACCGTATTGTAATGTCCCTTTTCATCGGTATACGAAAAGTGCCACGCTCCGCTTAACGGGTCTTGTATCGGAGTCGCTTCGTGGGACGTAGCCAAGGCCAGGGCTTCCGGTGTGGAAAGAAAACGCCGTTGCCCATCACTGCTCCAATACGCGCCGCCTGCGGAAAGTGCCAATCCCTTCGGTGCCGGCACATGCTGCAGCGATACCATCATTTTTCGCAAAAACGCATAGTCTGCTTTTGGCCCCGGTTCCTTGCTATGCACGCCGTACAGATTGTACGCCATGATTACATATGTCGGGCCGTTAGGCAAAGAAATTTCCTTGTAACGTCCGCCCGGATCCAACATAACGCGCACAGGTATTCCTCGGCGCTGCGCTTTCTTGTACAGGATAGCGAGGAAGTCCGTGTATTTCTTGCTGAGCGCTTCATCCTTCCACACTTGTTCGTAGTCCATCTCTATACCTGCCGCGCCCTGTGCCATCGCCAAAGTGATAACTTCTTCCGCATGACGTTCTCTGTCCGAACGATTGGCCAGCACCCGTGCCACTACCGCCGTGTCCTTTGAGGCGGATATGCCGGTGCCGACGATATCGTTTACAAAGGTAAGATACGCCGTTGCCGCATCTTTTACCGGCACTGCCTTAGGTATTACGTACAGGCGATCTTTCTCATCAAATTGTGCGCCGAAATACGATACGCCCTTATAGGCCATACCGGCTGCTTCGGCAGCTCGTAACTCGGCCAGCCCGTCTTCACGGTCCCAGTACACGACCCAAGTGTGCAAAGGCGGACGCACCGGAGCTTCCTTAGCCAAGCCGCTTGTATCACCACCGATAAGAAGTGCCGCGCTTAGCACGATGGCGCTCCATACACTGCGCTTTTTATACCACTGCCTGTTTGCCATACTCGCCTCCTTATCACTATCACGCGTTATAAATAATGAATGAACCAATCCATCACCGTATCCGTCCAGCCCTTTACGGTATGCATCAATCGCTTGCCACCGTCAAAGCGTCCCGATACAACGACGGTATTTGTATGTAAATCCGTCATCACCAAGCTGTTAAACACGCCATCATAAATGCCGTCCTCATCGCCATACGTATTTTTTATTAGCAGCGGTGCTGCCGCCAAGGCCAACGTTCCCTTCTGCAACTGATGCACTTTAATAAGCGGCACCTTTTCACCGTTCACCTTCAATGACAACACATGTCCGGTAAGCGTAATCGCCAGCTTCCATTCACCGCGTGCTTCACTCATTCCCAAGCCATCCGGGGGATTACCTATGAGGGAAATATCTGCTAAATCACGAACCGTGCCATCCACAGCTTCGCGTACATACAGATGATTATCCCGTATAGCAATGGCAACATATTGCGTATCGCCGTTATAGCGTAGATACAACGCCTGCGCTCCGTCAACACGACCGTTCAATGTTACATCAACGGCAACATCTTCACTGTTGCCATCGCGCAATACAGCCTTAGCCGCTTTACCCGGTTCCGTAGTGAGCACTATATTTTCATCAAAACAAGCCAGCGCTCCATCAGTTGTAACAAACTGTTCTTGCACAGCCTTGCGTCCTGCGGCAAATGATATGTTTTGTTTAGTTACTTCTTGAATACGCATCAACAAATGATTGACCGGCCACCACGGGGCTACCTTCACATAATGCACAGTGCCTACGTTGCCGCTAGCTTGTTGATTATTTGTTTTTGCCGCTTCACGCAAAGGGACTACTGCTATCGGTACCGTCACGCCCTGTGCCTGTACGGCATGCGCTTCAGCCGCAGTGCGCACCGCTACATCCCAAAAGGTAGATTCTTCCACTAACGCAATGTCATCGCTTTGCAAAAATTTTTTATCCTTCATGTCCAACTGCCAAGGCTGCGTTACTATCGTGCCGTGATAATTAAGCGCCTCCAAAACAGGCGCAGCAAATACTGCCGTATCCCGTCGCCCATCATTAAACAATACATATAACGGCCGAGAAGGAAGGTCACGCCCCGTTTTAAAATAGTCCGCAGCCGTAGCCGCATCAATCGTTTGGTAACCGTCATCCTTTAATGCCGACAACTGGCGTTGCAATGCATCATCATCTACCAAAGCCCGACGGCCGCCTGTATTTTGAACACCTTCGTAATCAAGTACCAGCAACGGATCCGCCGTACCGGCGGCTGCATAGGGCTCATACACCGGTGGATGCATATATTGCCAACCGCCAACAGCCACTGCTCCGACGAGCAAAACAATCTGTGCCAGAGTGCGCCAATATTTACGACGATTTTTTCGGCGTGTATACGCTTCATCATACCGAACTGTCTTACTCATCGGCACCCTCCTTATCGCGTTTCTTGCGCATTGATTTTACCAGTCCCGTTACATCCGCTGTTGTCATGCGCGTCCCCCAAGTAGATTTCCAAAAGGTCACCCATGCCACCGGCATTTGCCATAGCAATACTGCCTCGTAATATAAGCAGAACCATAAGCCGTACAGCCAAATCGAACTGCGCCGCAAGAGAAGCTGGGCGAAGCTCATAAGCAATGCCATGGCCAGCATCCCCAGCAAGAATGTAATCGGGAAAATATGATGTGTCAGCGGGATATAGAAGAGATTGTACACGACAATAATCGGCGCCAACAAGGGCACCAACAAACCCATGTAAAAGGATGCCGCCATAAACGGTTCTTTACGCCACATAAAGGTGGCCGCAATCATAGACTCTCTCAGCCAGGATCGTTTCCATCGCATTTGCTGTTTTAAAAATACCTTATATGTATTCGGCACAATGGTCGAGCATACCGCCGTATCTTGGTAAGTTGTACGGTGATGGCGAAGAATCAAATTCGTCATCGCCCGATCGTCACCAAAGGTAGCTTTTGTCCCAAGAAGGTTTGATGCAACCATCGTTCACTGTATTTCAAGACCAAATCCTTGCGATAGCAGGACAGTGGTCCGGATAAACAGGTAACCGCATCAAATACGCCTTCCGCCGCTTTCAAAATACGAAAAGCAATATAATACCGCACCGCTTGCATCTTCGTCAGATGATTGGTATACGTGTTGGCCACATCCGTACGCCCCGCTACACCGCCCATATGCTTATCTTGGAAAGGCTGTACTAAATTGCGAATGGCAAAAGGATCTAAAAAGCTGTCGGAGTCGACAAAGACCAAAAGCTCATGACGTGCCAACTGTGCTCCTACGGCCAACGCTTCTCGCTTGCCCATGTTGCTCGGCTGTCGATGGCAACGGATACGCGTTTCACCGGTGTAACGATCTTCCCGTCGCAGCTCATCGACAATGGTTTCGATTTCATGCCATGACTCATCGTTGGAACGATCGTCAATGACGATAACCTCTAATTTATCCGGCGGATATTCTTGATTGACACAACTAAGCACGGTACGTTTAATCCATGTTTCTTCGTTAAAGCAGGGGATGATCACCGTCACGCCCGGCGTATACTTCGGGTTCACCGGCACCGGTCGATACAAGGCACCGAACAAGTAGCGACTTAGCAAAAACGCAGCTGCCAATATACTGTAAAAATAAATTGTCCGGTCAAAGGAGAAGTACAAAATGCTTTCCGCTCTTAGCAATACCACAAAGAAGGCCAGAAATACCATCATCAGTACCGAAGTGGTAATCATGTACCGCTGTTGTCGACGCCGTGCATATTCGGTAAGAAGCTCATCAAATTGTAAGCCAAAACGAATCTTTGCCTCACGTTGATTTTCATCATACGATACCTCTACAGTGCGTACCCATGTAGCGCCTAACGATTTCACCTTCATCTCGGCCCCTTCCGGTAACGAGCCCGGCGTAATCGTAAAGGATACGTGCAGACTATCTGCCGTTTCTACGCAATCGCGATACTCCGCCGGTACTTCGCAAAGCATGCCGGACCCGGAAATATTACACACTCGCCCCGACACTACAGTCCTATGTTCGCCGGTATGCGCCACCAAACTCAGCGGATAGTCAACGACATAGCGTCGCCCTACTTCATCGCGCGTTTGCCTATCCTTATACCCATCGGTTTCCTCTGCCGAGCGATGGCCGCCACGACGATCCACATGCGTACGACGGTTTTCCGGATCCGGCACATGCGGCAGCTTACGCCGATCTCCCACCGGTTGTAGCAAAATATCATCTTCTGTTCGCAATGATGCCTTCATGGCTTTCTTTACTTCTTCATCATGTACCAAGCGCTCGATATCTTCCGGTGCCGTTATGTCCGGCTTCCGTCGTTCGGTACCCTTCTCTTTCATGACTATGAATTCACCCCTCCGTTTATTTTTGTTGTATGTGCCGATCTATGCTCCGCCGCATCGGCGACATTAGCAGATAATGTCATTTCCTTGACGATGCTGTCGCCATATCGTCCCGATGCCGTATCATCCTGTCGATATTGGCCATGTCCCAAATATACCGATAAGGGGATAGCTGTAAATTTAGCCGGATCGCCATCCGGTCGCTTATCGTTCTCCGTCATGAGCATGTCCAGTGCCATTGCCGTATACATCGCTTGATCGCTCATATGCATGACCAGAACAGCCCCGTCAATGACATGTCCTTGTTTGTCGAAAATGCCGGCTTTAATGTCCTCTATCATCTGCCCCAACTCCGGCTGCTTATAATCATGCGTGCTGCTGGAGCCGGCCACCACATATTCATAGCCTGTATCGAGCAAAGCCTGTGCTCCGGCGCGACTTAGCGACAGTGTAGGCGGGCGAAAATAATGCGTGTACGCCGAAGATCCGTCGGCCCGTCTGATATCGCCGACTACATCGTACAGCTTCTCTGCTGCCAAACCGTAATCTACAAGGTATCGCCCATAGTTTTCTTTATAATTACCGGCCTGCATGGCGCGATGCTCTTCACTATGCGAAGCCACATCGTGACCTTCTTCGGCTATGGCACGCACAACATTAGGATTGTTTAATATATTTTTAGTCAACACAAAGAAGGTTCCCTTTGCCTTGTGCTTGCGAAATACATAGAGCAAATGATTAATGGAAATATCGCTGCCAAAATCATCAAAGGTAAAAAAGACCACCGGCTCCTTCGCATGAATGCGCCCATTATTGTCACGATACCTTTTTTCTTCTTCCGTAAAGCCGTACAGATTATCCTCCTGTACCGCCGGATTACCAATGTAGCGATGGGCTAAAAATTGTGTAAAAGGCATGGTCCCTTCTACCTTATAATCAGCACCGTCTTTTGAATACGTCTTATGGGGCTGCAAATTATACAGCTTGTCCTTATGTTCCAGAATATCTCCCATGGAGGTAATACGGTAGGCCGAATCATTATTCGGATTGGTAGCCGGATCATCGTACACAGAGTAATATGCCACCGGATCAATTTTATGGCGTTTGACCAAATCCATTACATCTAATACTAACGGTGCTTTATCATAATAATCTAAACGAAAATACACAATCCAGCCTCGTCCGACAGCATAGGAAAAACGACCAAACTGTTCTTTCATCACCGCATCGGCAGACGTATACTCTTTGTGTTTAGAACTGACCATGGTCAGCGTCGGTCGATATATAGTACAGCCTTCATCGGCCACGGCTCGATAGGTATCTTCTGTAATGATACCCATAGGCTGCATGGCCAAGTTTGTATCAACACCGTGCGAAGCTAAGTAGGATCTGACAAAGCGGATCTGTTTGACCGTCGTTTCATAGCTGCTGTTCTTTAGCGACTGAATGCCGATGGCCACCTCATTACCGCTATCGATAATTTCCTGCACCAGCTGTGGTTCTCTGCGAATTTCACGTTCCGTTACAAAGAATGTTCCTTTGCTATGTTCTTGTTTCAAATACTGTAATGTATCGCGTACAATCTCCGGCTTGGATAGACCTGCAAACACATAAGCCACGGCCGGTTCCGTTGTATAAATCATACGCGGTATGCGATCCATGGCGGATACTTCGGAAGCAGCCGTCATCGTATTGTTTGTTGCCGAATCTACTGTTCGACTCTTCTCTGTTGGCATTGCCGCATCATTAGCTTTCACTGGTGTCGTTGCTATTGACTGATGCGTTGGGGTTTTCACCGTATTAACCGACGTTTCTCTTATCAGCGGTGCAGATAACGGAGCCACTGCTTTTGCCACTGTCGTTCTTTGCATATCTGCCGAAGAAGCCATTGCCAAATTTCCGCTCCATACAACAATTCCCATAGACGCTACACAGGCCAGCCGTATCGCTCTATGCAACCGCTGTCGTTCCTTTATCATCTGTATTACTCGTTTCCTCATTACTTTCATTATTACCTATTCTACTGTACTATGCGTATCTTACGTTACTACGTCTTGTTACTCATGTATGTTCATACCAATGCGCTTCTATACCGATAAGTATTTCGTCTAGATACTCGTCTATACTACCAAGGCAGCATACACAAACATATATAATCACTGACTGTTAAAAGCTAAACGTAATTTCATTCCACCACGTCCGGGCGCGACGTCCGTCCGTACTATCTTTTACATCATAGTAATGCATACCTACCATGACGGTCGGGCTCAGCGTATAATAGCCCTTCAGACCCCAACCGGAAAATCCGTTCATTCGGTTGCCCATGCCAAACATGGTATGACTGATGTATGTTTCTCCGGCCAAATCATAATAACTCAAAGCCATTTCATACGTACCGGGTACCCAGGAATAATTACGTCCGTAGCGAAGCGTCAACGCAAAGCCATCCTTATCGCCACTGCCATCGGCCCGGTTAGCACGCAAGTACATGCCTCCCAACATATAATTCCCCAAATAGTAGCGCCCACCGCCACCATATATCGATGTGGGCTGTCCGTAATTATGCCAATGGTAATAACCGCCCAAATAATCTAAACGACTACGGCGATACACAGCTTCTGCAAATTGCATGCGTTCTTCGTCATCCACGTCACCGATTCCCGCATATACCATGGAGGAATCTGTGGGCTTGATAGCCAGCTTTATGCCTTCGAAAGTCGTATCAAGAACATTGCCGTCACCAAGAAAAGCATAGGCCTTCCCCGCTTCGACGGCTACGGGACGGTTAAACCAGCGATAGCTACCTTGCCCGTACAAGCGGCTCAATTTTAATTTCCCCTTTCGGGAATTGTGAACTTTCTCTGCATCATCACCGGATAAACGACTAGTATCGCTTTCTACCAATGCTCGAATGCGCCAATTGTCCGTAATAGCCTTCACCGTTTCCATACGAAAACGCCAACGACTGTCGTTCCAACGATATCCCGGCGAGCCGCTGTCATGCATATAGCTATAGCGAATCTCACCGTATACACGCCAGTTCCAAAACTCTTCATTTTTTGCCTTTGTCGTCTTCGCCACTCGTTTACTGCCATCGCCGAGGGCGGCCAGTTCATCGGCAAATTCTTCACGCAATGCTGTCATTACCGATTCCAGCTCCGCTGTATCCAGATGTTTTACTTGCCTATCTTGCGACGTGGCCACCATGGTCTGTGAAGTATCGGCTGTCGACATTGCCTTATAATTGCGCCATGCCCGGCTTGTCAGCATCGCTCCTTCGCGACGCGTCAAGCTAACCAAACGAATTCGTTGTGCCTCAGGAATAAGACCGGCCGACTCCAATCGGCGAAAATCATCATACACCCATGCCGGAGCAGCTTCGTTAAGCTTGATTAACATCGGCTGACCTTGTAATGTTTGCTTCACTGCCGGAAGTGCGCCGACGGATATAACTGTATCATCATTGCGCTCTGCCTGTACTACCGGAAAGCAGACACTCCATATGACGAGACCCGCCGCCAGAACATAGCGCCTTCTATTTACAGTCCCCAATATGCCATCCCCCGTTCTTCCAACGCCGTTCTGTCATACATTGTCTTAATATCTATGACTACCGACTTATTCTGCGGATAGGAATCAGCGGTAAACCCGGCTAAGGTGTCTGCCGAATACGCTTCAAATACATCGTGGTTCACCGAGAAAATCAAACAATCCGCATCACTGATGGTCTTAACCTCTTCATAGTCCATCAATTCAATACCATGCTCACGGTATAATGCTTCTTTATCTGCATACGGATCGATAACTTTAATCGTCAGCCCATACTGTTCCAACATTTTTACGATATCTACAGAACGAGAGTTGCGTACATCCGGGCAATTAGGTTTAAATGTAATACCGAAAAAATAAATCGTGTCATTCTTAAGAGAATGTTTTTCCACAATCATGCGATTTAAAATCATATCGACAATAAAGCGACTCATACCATTATTAATCTGTCGTGCCGTCGATACCAATTCGCTCCGTGCGTGGCCAAGATTGGCTTTATAAATCAAATAGTACGGATCGACCCCAATGCAGTGACCGCCTACCAATCCCGGTCGAAAGCCCAGCGCATTCCACTTCGTGTCCATCGCATCGACTACGTCTTTCGTAGAAATCCCCATAGTATTAAACATCATAGCGCTTTCGTTCATCAAAGCAATATTGATATCCCGTTGTGTATTTTCCAATAGCTTAGCCGCTTCCGCTACTTTAATGGATCCAGCTTTATACACATGATCCACTGCCAAGCCATACACGTTAGCCAACTCATCGCGCACTTCATCATTCATACCGGACACAATTTTACAAATATTTTTAAGCGTATGTACCTTATCTCCCGGGTTGATACGTTCCGGTGAATACCCAATATAAAAATCGGTGCCGCACACTTTCCCCGAAGCCTTTTCAATTTCCGGTACACATAGCTCCTCCGTTACACCGGGATATACCGTTGATTCATAAACAATAATAGCACCATGTTTCAAATGCTCCCCAATACTTTGACTCGCTGCTAAAACCGGGGACAAATCCGGCGTCATATCTTCTTTAACAGGCGTAGGTACCGCTACGATAACCACATCTCCTTCGGCAATCGCCGCTGCATCATCGGTAATCCTAAGAGAGCTGGCTCGCAATGCTTCATTACCGACTTCCTCCGTCGGGTCGATTCCATCCCGCAGGAGACATACTTTTTCTCGGCTATAATCATAACCGATAACCCGGGCCTTTTCCGCTAAGGCCACGGCCAAGGGCAAGCCCACATATCCAAGGCCAATTACCACGATGGTTCCTTCACCGTTCACAATCCGATCAAACGTCTTCAATTTTTACCTCCACCAGCACTTCGTTCCGCCATTTTATATATTCTTATACCGGAATCAATTCGTCCGGCACCATTACCGATTCAATTTGTTTCTTCATTTTATATATTCTTATACATAAGAAATGTTGTTTTTTTGTCATAAACCCAGTATCAATATGTGAGTACCCTCATCAATAGACACAATTTCTTTGTAACTCACTATCATTTGTTCTCTTACCAATTATTAGAAATTTTAATTTTTTGTTCACTTGATATATCTATGCAATAGTTTACATTTTCCCTATAAACGAAAAAGAACAGACTTGATAACAAGCCTGTTCTCGGTATTTCTTAAATCTTTATGTAGTATATCATATCCACTTACACTTGTAAAAGAAACTTTATATTCCTATCTGAATAGTCAATATTATTTTCATTTTTATTTTTTAAATACAAAATCTACTAAGGTATAAAAACGTAATTTTTACAACTTGATTTTATCATCGGACACAAACAAGGGAAACTCACAACTATAAATTGTGTATTATATAGCCAAATTATCCACCAACAACAATTCTTCTGTATATCATTAGTATCCATACCAAAAATAAAGGAGCCACATTCTATCGTCGTTGTTACGCAATCTATACGCTCCTGTCGACGACACCTGTCGCTCCTTCATCAGACTATAGCAGCACACACAGCCCTACCTAGCCCGTTATCGCTATATGCTATTCTACTCCGCTATGGTGCAGTGCTAACTACATATATAAATCAAATTATATATGCACGATTCACGCACTTATCAAACATCAACCGTTAAAGCCACGTAACTTACTAGCTGCTACCAAACGTTTTAACGCTACCATATACGCAGCTAAGCGCGGATATACCTTGTACTCCTGTTGCATAGCCCATACTTCTTCAAAGCTGCGCTTCATATTTTTTTCCAAACGATCGTTAACTTCTTCTTCCGTCCAGTACAAACCTTCTTTGTTTTGTACCCATTCGTAATAAGAAGTAACAACGCCACCGCCATTAGTCAATACATCCGGCAAGATGTCTATGCCTTTATCATAGAAATACAAGTCTGCTTCATTTGTCGTCGGCCCGTTAGCCCCTTCCAAAAGAAGCTTAGCCTTAACATCTTTCATATTATCGCCATTAATCTGGTTTTCCAAGGCAGCTAAGTATAATACATCAACATCCAATAAAAGTAGTTCTTTATTGTCGATGACCGTCATACCCGGTTCTTCGTATCCTTCCAAGGAGCGACCGTGCGTATTAGCATATTCATATGCTTTTTCTACATCGATACCGTTTGCATTGTAGATGGATCCGTGAACATCACCGATAGCTACAATCTTGCAACCTTCACGATGCATGAGAAGCGCCCCTACACTGCCTACATTGCCAAAGCCCTGAACGGCAATCGTCACATCAGACATCTTTTTGCCCTTCTTTTCCAAATAGCTTTTCAATGTAAACATACAGCCGCGACCGGTAGCTTCGTTACGGCCCAAGGAGCCGCCTACTTCCAGTGGTTTACCGGTAACAACACCGGGTGACCAAACACCTTTTAAAGTACTGAATTCATCTACAATCCACGCCATAATTTGAGGATTGGTATTTACATCCGGTGCCGGTACATCCGTATCTACTCCGATAATCGGGGCAATCTTGCGTACAAAACCGCGCGTCAGACGTTCCAGTTCGCGTTTACTTAATTTTTTCGGATCTACTTTGATACCGCCTTTACCACCGCCATACGGTAAGTGAGCGATGGAATTCTTTATTGTCATCCAAGCAGCCAATGCACGCACTTCGTTTTCATCTGCATCGGGATGGAAACGAATACCCCCTTTAGCTGCCCCCATAATTGTACTGTGTTGTGTACGATAGCCATTGAATACTTCAATGTGGCCGTCATCCATTTGTACCGGAATCGATACGCTCAGTTCACGTTCCGGATGGCGAATCACTTCATAATCATTACGCGTTAAGCCCAATTTCTGAGCTGCTTCGTCAAGTGTATTCAACATATTTTCATAAGGATTGTACTTTGCCATAGTCGTATCACCTCATATAGAATAACAGGTTTGCAAAACCAACCGTCTTGCTCATCTTCACTATACCACAGGGATAATTAAAAATATATCTTAAATTTCTATTTACGCATAATACGATGATTAAAAGTTATATCTAAACAATTAGATAACAACTAAAACGACCGGGTCTGTCATAGACCCGGTCGTTAGATTTCAAACTATACCATGAGAAATCAATATAGGCAAATCATTCAGTTTTATGTACTTCTATAGACTATATATCAATTAATCATCTATTGGGACTCCTTATGCCCCATAAAAATAAACTATTTTTAATCAATGACAATATCGAGCTCTACCGGGCAATGATCGCTACCAAAAATTTGCGGATGAATCTTTGCTTCTGTAATACTATTATCCAAACGTTTGGAAGTAATAAAGTAATCAATTCTCCACCCTACATTTCTATCGCGCGCTTTTCCCATATAGGACCACCAACTATACGCATCGGTTACATCCGGATATAAATGACGGAAGGTATCCGTAAAACCTGCTGCCAATAGTTCTGTCATTTTAGATCGCTCTTCATCGGTAAAACCTGCATTTTTGTGATTGGTCTTCGGATTTTTCAAATCGATTTCTTCATGTGCTACATTGAGGTCACCGCAAAGAATCACCGGCTTTTTCGCATCCAGCTCCAGCAAATAATTACGGAATGCATCTTCCCATGTCATTCGATACGCAAGTCGTGCCAATCCTCGCTGACTGTTCGGCGTGTAGCAGGTCACCACATAGCAATGCTCATACTCCGCCGTAATAACGCGTCCTTCCTGGTCGTGTTCTTCAATGCCGATACCATAGGTAACACTGATTGGCTCCGTTTTAGTAAAAAGTGCCGTACCGCTGTACCCCTTCTTCACCGCACTGTTCCAATACTGGTGATAACCGGGCAATTCCAATTCAATCTGGTGGGGCTGTAGTTTGGTTTCCTGCAAACAAAATACATCCGCATCAAGTTCGTTAAAGCTATCCATGAAGCCTTTCGTCACTGCTGCCCGCAGGCCGTTTACATTCCAAGAAATAAGTTTCATACATTCCTCCTCACACAATACGTACCATCATTTTGTATCACGCCGTTTCCGCGCCTCTTCGGCCCGGCGCCTACGGCGGTGCGCGTCAAGATATAAACTGGCCGCTAAAAGAATCAATGCCGCCACATTCACCACCGTAAAACCAAAGCTATACATATGATACAGAATATACGCAAACACAATAACATACAATAATTTATATAAGGTTTGCAAACGAAACCCTCCTATACATTAGTTTTAATCATCCATCGTTTCCGTGCCCGTAGCAATCACCGCATTCTCATAGCTAATCCAGTCACTAAAACTGCCAAGGTACAATGCTACGGGAATATTTAATTCATCCACGGCTAGCATTTCGATGGGTGCCGTAATACCGGAGCCACAATACAACACGGTTTTCTTGGTTGAGTTAAGAAGCGGCTTGAATATTTCCCTCAACTCCGCCTCCGGCTTTAAGCCATCCGCTGTATAAGGTAATTCATAATAAATATTAATCGCTGTCGGTATATGGCCGGCTACAGGATCTAGCGGTTCCACTTCACCGCGATAGCGTTCGGGTGCACGCACATCTACAAGAATCTTTTCCTGCGATGCGGTAAGAGCCACCACTTCATCATGACTAACAAGCCAATTCTCACGCCACTGCGGCACAAAAGACGACGGAGCCGGATTAGGTGTCACTGCCTGTGTCAACGGATACCCTTCCCGTTGCCAACGGCCAATGCCACCGGCCAGTACTTTTACATTTTCAATCCCGGCATAGCGTAACATCCACCACAGTCGGCCCACACCGGTCATCCAATCATCATAAATAACTACTGTGGATGTAATCGTAAGTCCCAATCGCCGCAGCGTTTCTGCAAAATCACCCTTCGTCGGTAACGGATGACGGCCACCGTGCGCTTCCACAGGTTTTGTCAAATCCCGTTCTACGTCGAGAGCTAAGGCTCCTTCGATGTGACCCGCCTCGTAAGGCCCCTTACCGCGTACGTCAATAATCACAAGGTTCCCCTGCGCTTGTAATGTATGTAACTCCTTTGGTGTAATAAAATTTTTCATACATCTCAACTCCTTCTTCACAACATAATTGAATCCGCACGTCATCAAATTACATTAATGCTTCATCATACACAGCCCTCGGTCCACCGATATATTTCGGGCGCACCCGAGCCGCCGTCAAATGAGCTTCACCAATTGTCTTCACGGCTAACCGCACCGGCACGGCTACATGTTTTAAATGCATACCGATAAACGTGTCACCAATATCAAGACCTGCATCGGCCTTGATGTATTCCACAACCACCGGATCTGTCATTCGACCGAAAGCCGTCGTTGCCATAGCACCGCCTGCATGTAACTGCGGTACAGCATTACAAATATATAAATCATTGCGCTCCGCCACAGAACGCTCCGTTACAATGGCTCTGTTTAAATGTTCGCAGCACTGAAAAGCCAAGGCAAAGCCTTTTTCTTTAGCCACCGCAGCCAATGCTTCGTAAATAGCCACGCCAATATCCGGTCCCGATGCAGTACCAATTTTCTTACCCTGCACTTCGCTGGTAGAACAGCCAATAACCATAATTTGACCTTCCTTCAGTTTGGCTTTATCCGCTAACTCCGTTGCTGCTTGCGTTATTTCTGCTTTAATTTGTGCCAACCCTTCCATGAATAGTCCCTCTTTTCTTTGCTATGTATTGCCATACCCATTGTATCGTTGCTTAAACCATGTGTAAGCTCTTTGTCCAAACTAACTATTAAATATCAAATATCTTGACAAATAATTCACCGGTTTCTCCGAACCGTCTTTCAAATTACTCGTCATCATCGGCTTCATCCAATAAATAATCCTTTGCCATCCAACGCTTGGTAGCCGTAAAGGTAATCGTTACCCATTTTTCTTCGGCTCGTCCACCGATAGCTTCATCAATTTCATTGCGAATCGCATCCAACTCCACTATGCGTTGATGCTCATAATTTTTTGGGATTAAAATATCGATTTCAATGATCTTTGTCTTCCCGTAAGCCTGCACGCTGCTTACATAATCCTTAAAATGATAGCGCTCCATGAATTCATCCATAATTCGCTGAATACGATTATGCAACTCCATCGGTGCCACTCCCATAATTTGTTTCATAGAAGGCACCAAAATTTTTATAGCACTGGGAAGCATTTGTATGGACAAAGCGATGAGTACCACCGGATCCACATATCGCGCATAGATAGCCCATTCCGTTTGTTCCAATCCCCATGCAAACAGAAAGCTGATAAGAATACCTGCCGAAAGCACCGCATCAATAGACCAACTGATATTGTCGAACTTCACCAAATTTGATTTTAACCGTTTATTCACGGCATGCACATAAAAATAATAGGCTGCGTCAGCTATGGTGAAGACCAATGCGTAAATTACGATGGGCCCTGCCTTTACAATCGTCCCCGGACCCAATAAACTCATAATCCCCGTCATCAATGCATAGATAACGAAAAGCAATGTAAAGCCGCCTTCCACAATTAACACCAGTGGCTCAAATTGCCAATAGCCGAACTGAAAGCGTTTACTTGTTTCACGGGATATGAGCTTAGATGTCATAATCATCATAATTTTTATGATAACTGCCATAAACGATACGATACCATCAAGAAGTACCGCAGCCGATCCGGTGAATACCCCCATCAACGTACCACTAATAGCCACCATGAACATGAGCAAAGCCGACTGCCACAATAGTCGTTGTTCAATCACCTGCTTATCTATCATAGTATCACCCACCTCCCATATGTTCTATTGTACCACGTCAATGCAGCCAAGTAAAAATCGCTCTCAATCTTCGTTACGGCTATCCCCAAAATTCATAATACCCCTTACCCATTTCTCTTTTATTAAAATTATTCATAGATTAACATTTTATACTACTATTTATTTTCTAAACGGGCTATTATAAGAAGAGATGCCTCTTGCATTCATTCAAAACTCAGATTTCTCTACTCACTGACTACGATACCAATAAGGAGGTTCTTATGAATTTTATCATTCAAAACGGTACGATTTGTACATCCGACCGTCATTTTATCGGTGATATTGTCGTTACCGGCGATACTATAACGGCTATTACAGCACCGCAGACAGCTCAGCTCTCACATCCGGCGCATCAGATTATCGATGCTACAGGACGCTACGTCGTGCCCGGCGGCATTGATCCTCACACACATTTTGACCTACAGCAATCGCCGCAATATCGTGCTTGTGATGATTTTTATGACGGCGGAGTAGCTGCGGCTTGCGGCGGCACCACTACTATTATCGACCACATGGCCTTCGGACCCAAAGGTTGCGATTTACATCATCAATTCAATATATATCGACAGCTGTCCGAACGTTGTCCTATTGATTACAGCTTCCACGGCGTCTTCCAACATATGTCCGAGGACATTCTTCGCGAACTGCCGTCCCTAGTGACCGAAGAAGGATTCCCTTCCTTTAAGGCTTACACGACTTACGGTTCCCCTATGTTCGACCGCGATCTTTTCCGCATACTGAAAGCAATGAAACCCATCAATGGCTTACTCACCGTCCACGCCGAAAATGATGCCATCACCAACGAACTTCGCGACATGTTAGCACCGGATGAAATTCTACCAGCCGCTCAAGCTACCACCCGTCCCAATGAAGCCGAGTCCATTACTATCAGTACCCTACTGGGTCTTGCCAAAGCTGCCGATAATGCGCCCGTATATATTGTTCATTTATCGGCCCATGAAAGTTTGGAAGAAGTGCGCTTAGCTCGTCGTGAAGGACAACCGCATATTTACGTAGAAACGTGTCCACAATATTTACTGTTAACGGATGATAAATTCTCGGACGGCGGTCCAATGGAAGGTATCAAATACATGCTGGCTCCACCATTACGCAAAAAGCATGATAATGATGCCCTTTGGAACGGACTGGCCAACGGTGATATCCAGGTAGTGGCTACCGACCATTGTCCGTTTACCATCGAAGAAAAGCAAGCCAACGTAGCTGACTTCCGACGTTGCCCGGGCGGTGTATCCGGGGTAGAAGAACGCATGCCGCTTCTCTTCAGCGAAGGTGTACTCAAGGGACGATTAACACCGGAACGATTCGTTCAAGTCACGGCAACTAACGCTGCTCGCATCTTCGGTATTTCTCACAAAGGTGATATTAAAGAAGGCTATGATGCCGATCTTGTCATCATCAATCCTACCGACACGCACGAGTTCAATGCGCACACGTTACACACTACCTGCCACTACTCACCGTACGAAGGTATTACGGCCCATTGCTCCATTGAACGCGTATTCCTTCGCGGTACACTCATCGCCGAGCACAATGAATTCCGCGGCCAACGAGGCGGCGGTACGCTCCTTCATCGACGTCGCACCGAAGTATAACTAATACGTGCGGTCTCTGTAAAAAATACGACAAGAGGGTTACTCATGTTACAATCAGGTCATTTTTAAGACCCTAGTGATACGACATGAGTAGCCCTCTTTGTTATTTATTCCTTCAACATGTAGCCGAAAGCCTTCTTCGTTCCATCTGGCTGTTCGGTAATATACACACCTTGAATCTCCGGAGCAAATCCCGGTAACCGATTAATCCCTTCTTCCAAAGCCAGAAAATATTGTTGTGCTGTTTCCGACCACCGCTCTCCCGGCTGCACGCAAATAACACCCGGCGGATACGGCAATGCCCCTTCCAAGGCGATGCGTCCCAGCGCCTCGCTAAGCGGTACTAATTCACCCAGCCCGCGTACAAAATCTATATTCGCTTCTTGCGGGGACTTCACATACTCCGGTAAATAGTCTGCCAAGAACAATCGTTTTTGTAATTCGCTCACATTGCGGCTGCAATAAAAATCATGCATTTCTTGGCACAATCGACGAATGGTATAGCCTTGATATGTATCAATATGACGGTAATACACGGACGGCAATACCTCTTGCATCGGTGCATCCGCATCAATCAGCTTCTCAAAACGAACCAGCGCCGCTACCAGATTATCCATTTTCGTACGATTTTCTGCCGGTGTCAGTAAGAAAAGAATGGTATTAAGATCACACTTTTCCGGGATAATCCCGTTCTCGCGCAGATAATGAGCTAAAATCGTAGCCGGTATACCGAACTCTTCATACTCACCGGTTTCTACATGAATGCCCGGCGTAATAAGCTGAAATTTACAAGGATCTATAAAATACTGTCCCGCACCATATCCTTCGAAAGAATGCCAACGCCCATTAGGGGTAAATGCAAAATACGCTTTGTCCTCAGCCATTGCTGGTGTATTGCCATCCTGCCATGGTGCATCATGTACAACAGGAGGTATTAATGGACGCACATAACGACAATTTCGTAAAACCGATTTACGCGCTTCGATTCCCAACTCAACACAGCGCCGCCATAACCAACGGCCTGCCTCTCCTTCATGCATTTTGGCATTTACATCGAGAGCCGCGAACAGCGGATAAAACGGTGAAGTAGATGCATGCATCATAAAGGCATTATTGACCCGTTTGTGATCCACATAACGGACTTGCCCTTTGATATGACTGTCCTTCTTGTGAATTTGCGAGGTCTGTGAAAAACCGGCTTGCTGCTTATGTACCGATTGCGTAACAAAAATGCCCGGATCATCCGGTCCTAAGGTAAGCAGTAAAGGACTGCAATCTTTCATCATCGGAATAAACTGCTCATAACCAACCCAAGCGGAATCAAAAAGAATATAGTCACAAAGATGCCCGATTTTATCAACTACCTGACGCGCATTATAAACAACGCCATCATACGTTCCCAATTGAATAACAGCTAAACGAACGGGGCGCTTGGCCTTAGCTTTTTCCGGATCCCGTTTAGCGATGAGTTCACGAATATACGCTTCCTCAAAACAACGTTCCGTAATACCGCCGATAGATCCGAAGGGATTACGTGCCGTTTCCAAATATACCGGCATCGCCCCGGCCTGCACCAAAGCTCCGTGTGAAACAGATTTATGATTATTTCTGTCATAAAGCACGATATCACCCGGCGCCAACAACGCATTAAGCACAACCTTGTTAGCCGCTGATGTACCGTTTAATACAAAATATGTTTTATCCGCATTGAAAACCTCTGCCGCATGACGCTGTGCATCATATGCCGGTCCTTCGTGAATAAGAAGATCTCCTAAAGCTACGTCCGCATTACACAAGTCACTGCGAAATACAGTTTCTCCGTAAAAATCATACAGCGCACGCCCTGCCGGGTGCTGTCTAAAAAAAGCGCCTCCTTGGTGTCCCGGACAATCAAACTGAGAATGCCCCGCCTTCACATATTGCGCTAAGGCTCTGAAAAACGGCGGCAACATCGTCGCTTCATACCGTGCGGCAGCTGCTTCTATACGATGGGCAAACAGAATTTGGTCACCGCTGTTTCCATCAATGACATGCCTAACTTTTTTAAGTAGCCTATCATCTATCGGCTCTTTTCCGGTAGCCAAACAAATAACGGGAATTCCATAAGCACGTACCATATCATCATCTGCCAATGCCTCTTCTTTATCGGTAATCACCAATGCTGCTACAGCACTGTAATCTGCATTGATTGCATCAACGATACTACGCCGGCCCACCGTAGGTACGTAGGTGCGTGCCGCCTCCGTCATAGCAATAACTAATTGATTCACTGTAACCTCCTCATCGTCTCTCTTTTCCTATAGAACTCTATGCGCTATGTATCTTGCGATACCAACTTTCACTAAGTAGTATTTATTATAAACTACGGACTCCTTTTTCAACAATAACGAATACCTGCCATAACTTCCAATTGTCTAAATCACAGTTTTATGGTAGTCTAATAGCAACTGTTAATGACTATCACTCAAACGGGGATGTGACTAGCCTAACAACAGCTTGCGTATAGTTGAGAATCAAGAGAAAAAAGGAGAGATGATACGTATGAAATTAAAACGTTTATTGGCCCCTCTGTTAATCGGTGTGTTAGCCCTAGGCATCGCCGGTTGCGGGCAAAGCAGTAACAATGACAAGGAAATTCGCATCGGTGCCACTGCCGGTCCGCACGCCGAAGTTGTGGAAGCCGTTGCCAAGGAAGCTGCCAAAGAGGGCATCAAAATTAAAGTCGTAGAATTTTCCGACTATATCACACCCAATAAAGCATTGGCCTCCGGCGATTTAGAATTAGACAGCTATCAGCACGTGCCTTTCCTGGAAAACTTTAACAAACAAAACGGCACAGATTTGGTACCGATCGGCAAGACCATTCTTATGCGCATGGGACTGTACAGTAATAAAATTCACAATCCCTCTGATATTCCGGATGGCGCTATCGTAGCTGTACCTAACGATCCTACCAACGGTGGTCGCGGCCTGGCACTGCTCGCCAAGGCCGGGCTGATTACATTGAAAGATGGCGTAGGCTTCAAGGCCACACCTGCCGATATTACATCCAATCCGAAACATTTAGTCATCAAAGAATTGGAAGCGGCCCAATTACCGCGTAGTCTTGACGATGTAACCGTTGCCGCTATTCCGATGAACTATGTAATGAGCGCCGGCATCGATGTAGCTAAGCAGGGTATCTTCTTGGAACCGAAGGATGAACCGTTAGCCGTTATGGTACTGGCTGTACGCGCTAAAGATAAGGACAATGAAACCTACAAAAAAATTGCCGCTATTTACCATTCCGATGCAATAAAAAAATTCATTGCCGATAAGTTCCACGGCACCATCGAACCGGCAGAATAGAGACAGGTCAAAGCGCTAAATAACAAGCCTCCTTCTTTATGTTTCGGCTAACGCTGCCATCAATACCGGAATATGACTGTGCGCCACATCCCTGGCTGCCGTCAGCAATGTTACCGGTCCCGACTGTAATCGTTCAGCCACAGCATGCACAAATGCGGGCCATGCTTTGTTTCGTTCTATTTCCATACGATAAGCGGCTGCAAATTGTTCATAGCTGATATCTTTATGATGATACGCCTTTCGCAATTCTGCGGAAGGCGTTATTTCTTTGCGCCAAGCGGTGAGCTTAGCTTCTTCTTTTTTTATACCTCGCGGCCACAGGCGATCCACCAAAATACGGGCTCCATCCTCAGGTGTGGCTTTATCATAAATTCGTTTATAACTAAGTTGTCCTTTCACGAGATGACTCCTTTCGCAACGCAATGCAAGATGAAATATAAAGCAGGCCCTGCCACCAATTCATTTCGGTAGCATAAAGCCTGCGTTTTCTTTAGCAGCGATATCTGTATTGTATCACCGTGCTGCTTTTTATTTTGTTGTCGTTGCACCCTCTACCGATTCATGTGCTGCCCGCACTTCTTCATCATCGGTAAACTCTTCATGTACGATAGGGCGTTTGTTCATACCTTTGCCATAATACGCCAGGGTTAAGATGGCGATAAACAGCCAACCAATAATCAGTGACGCCCGCGTGTCTTCATTAATCCACATGCCCACCGTTACCAACGCTAAAAAGCCTAAACAAAAATAATTGGCGTATGGATATAACAGAGATTTAAAAGGATGTTTAGCCATTGCTTCCTTGCCCCAACGTTTGCGGAAATTCTTTTGCGCACCGGCGAGTACAAACCAGGATACCATAGCGGGAAATACACTGGCGCTGTATACATAAAGAAACAGCTTTGAGTCGGGAATTAAATAATTAAGTACTACGCCTAAACAGAGTACTGCCATAGTAAAATATATTCCGTTCCGCGGTACCCCCGATTGTGATAATTTGCCGAACGCCTTCGGTGCCTGTCCGTTACACGCCAAGGTGTAGAGCATGCGGCCACAGCTATAGACGCCGCTGTTACAACCGGACAGTGCTGCCGTCAACACTACGAAGTTAATAATCCCCGCCGCACTGGCAATGCCTACCCGCGTAAATGTCTGCACGAAGGGACTCCCCATCATGCCCAATTCGTTCCAAGGATAAATGCAAAGAATAATAAAAATAGCGCCTACGTAAAAAATAAGAATACGCCATACAATGTTCTTAACCGCTTTCATCAATGTTTTACGCGGCTCTTGCGCTTCACCGGCTGTAATGCCTACCAATTCCACACCTTGGAAGGCAGCCGCCACTACGCACATAGCCGCTACCATTCCATCCAAGCCGTGCGGAAAAAATCCGCCATGCTCCCACAAATTGCTTAAACCGATAGGCACGCCGTCATTACCAAAACCAAACGCAATCATCATAACGCCTACTACCAGCATGAATACGATAGTAGCTACCTTAACAAAAGCAAACCAAAACTCAAACTCTCCGTAATACTTAACGGACGCAATGTTAGCCGTCACAATAATGGCCATGGCAACCAACGCGGAAATCCAATGCGGTATATCCGGAAACCAATAACTCATATAGATTCCCACCGCGGTCAGCTCCGCCAGTCCTACGGTGGCCCATATAAACCAATAACACCACGCCGTAATAAATCCGATGTACGGTGAAATATACCGATATCCATAGGATGCAAATAATCCCGGTACCGGTTCCAAATAAAGCATTTCCCCCATAATGCGCATAATCAAAAACATTACTACACCGGCTATAGCGTAGCAAATCAGCACTGACGGGCCCGCCGTCTGAATCGTACTGGCCGATCCCATAAACAAGCCGACGCCGATTGTTCCGCCTAGTGCAATCATTTCCACGTGACGCGGCTTTAATTTTCGCTCCAACTTTTTCTCTTCCATCATCAATTCTCCTTATCGCTTGCACATTGCCCGCTCACAGACAATGTATCCCCAATTATCTGAGCACTGCCGGGAATCCGTTGGCACGCAACGTTTTTAATAATCCCTGCACATGTTCTTCATTCATTGTCTCCAGTTCCAGCGCCACATGAACATAGCCCACTTCAATATCGCGCTGGCTGCGATCATGGAAAATACTCAGGATATTAGCATTACTGTCGGACACCAATTTCGTCAACGATGCCAACACATACGGACGGTCTTCCACAACGACATCAAAATATGCCCGGCGCCATGACTGTACCAATCCATTATTAATAATGCGATCAATAATATTTACATCAATGTTACCACCACTTACCAAGGCAACTACATTTTTGCCTTCGATACCGGTAATCTTATGATTCATCAAGGCTGCTACCGGACATGCCCCGGCTCCTTCTGCAGCCGTCTTTACGCGTTCTAATAAGAAGAGGATAGCACCGGCAATCTCGCTTTCATCGACTGTCACGATATCATCTACATATTTTTTTACCAGCTCAAAGGTAACATCGCCCGGTGTGCCCACAGTAATTCCATCAGCTAAGCTTTTATGTGAAGGCACCGTTGTTAGTTTGTCATCTTCCACGGACACCTTCATAGATGGCATGCCTGCCGTCTGCACACCGACGATACGGACAGACGGTTTAATGGCCTTCGCCGCTACGGCGATACCGGAAATTAAACCGCCTCCACCGATAGGCACGACAATAACATCGGTTTCCGGTACATCTTCCAGAATTTCCAAGGCAATGGTTCCCTGCCCGGCGATAACCAGCGGATCATTAAAAGGATGACAGAAGGTCAGTCCTTTTTCTTTTTCCAATTCACAGGCTTTATCATACGCATCGCTGTAAAAATCTCCGGCTAAAACGACATCCGCTCCATAACTACGAGTAGCGTCAATTTTAGACAACGGCGCATTCGATGGCATGCAAATAGTGGCCTTTACGCCGTACTCGCTGGCCGCCAATGCCACGCCCTGCGCATGATTACCGGCGGATGAGGCCACGATGCCTCGTGCTTTTTCTGCTTCACTGAGAGAAGCTACCTTATTATATGCACCGCGTAGTTTGAAAGATCCTGTACGCTGTAAATTTTCCATCTTTAAAAATACATTGCAATGACTGCAAGTACTAACAGCGGTAGACTGCATAATTGCCGTGTGCTGCGCCACACCATTCAACCGTTCTTTGGCAGCTTTCACCATATCCAATGTTACTGTATCCATAGATACCTCCTTTGGCCGGTCGGCCTTTTACCTAACGGGAATATCCCTCTTTCTTCCGCCCTCATAACACATCTTCATCAAAGGACACATCCAACGGGCGACGTTCCACAAGATTACGATATTTATATTTAGGGTAGCCCACCATGATGGCACCTGCCACTTTTTGTCCATCCGGAATATCTAACAAATCCAGTAGCTCTTCCCAGCCGTACTGAGCACAGTATTCTACAAACCCTGACCAGCAACTGCCTAATCCAAGCGTCGGAGCAAACAGCTCTGCATACGACAAGCAGAAATGTCCGCTGTCACGACCGCGATCAAACATTTTTTCCGACGTCACTGCCAATATCAATGTAGGAGCATCATGCAAAATAAAATCCTGCCCCCGTTTTACGCACATATCTGCACCGCGTGCATATAAACGCATACGTGCATTTTTCTTCCCCATCATGTGCATCCAATTCAATACGGCTACGCTGATTTTTTTCAGTGTTTCTTTATTCTGTATTACTCGAAACGAAATGCCCTGGCTATTGGTAGCCGTCGGTGCCATTCGTGCTACATTAAGCAAACGCACTAAATCTTCACGAGGTACCGGCAGATCCTTATACACGCGGATAGATCGGCGACGCCGTAAAAACAATTCCGCTTCATCCGGCGACAAAGTTGTCTGATTTGGCAGAACCGGCTGCTCAGCACGCGGCGTCATATCATAATCCAAAGCCATCGTCGGACATACGGCCACGCAATGACCACATTTAAGGCATCCCCCTCTGTCCGGTTGCGGTCCATTTTCCGTCATCACCAATAATCCCGTCGGGCACTCCGCCACACATATACCGCATCGAGTACAGACTTCTGTATTCACTGTAAAATTCATACGTTACGACCTCCGTCATGGCGACTCTACTTTGATTATACACTATTCGCAAACAATTCATGTCTTTTCTACATGAATATATTCTATAGTTCGCAAAATTCAAGCTATGCAGTAAGAATCACCGTTTCACATAAAAAGCACACCACCATAATTCCTTGTGATGCGCTTTTCTGTCTATTATAAACAAACATTCTTCCTATACTAATCTATCGTACCATATATTTTACGGATAGCCAATACATGTACGTTAATAAAGGTATATCATTTCCTTAAATCATGTATGCATATCTGTCGTATCACTTAACTTTCTTCTATTCTACATATATAGCACTTTGTATATATTCCAAGAGTATCCTATTTTCTCTATCCCATTATAAACTCCTATAAATTCGCATGGACAAAACCCTTTTTAGGTTATACTATAAGAACAGTTGATTACTATGCACCGAGAGTGCATCGTGACAACTATTTGTGAGTTTTATTTATGTGTTACTCATATGTAAGGAGAAATAAAATTATTATGGAACTATTACGAACTGAGCAGCTTTCCTTCACAGCCGGGAATACCCACATCCGTTATCCCGATCTTGTGGTGGAAGCGAATAAAATGACATTTCTTTCCGGCCCCAGCGGCTGTGGTAAAAGTACGCTGTTCCGCTTATTAAACGGTACGCTGACCCAAACAGCCGGTCGTATTTTTTATCGCGGCACCGACACCCTCACCATGGATACCTTGGAGCTGCGTCGTCAAATTCTCTTAGTTAATCAACAAGCCTATCTTTTTGATGGCACCGTAGAAGATAATTTCCGCATTTACAATCAATACCGTCATCAGCCGGTACCGGCCAAGTCAGCCATAAAGGAATACCTTTACATCGCCTCGGCTCATTTTGATCCTACTCACGAAACCGCGCGCCTATCCGGCGGTGAACGCCAACGTGTATTCAATGCAGTAATGCTATCCTTGGGTGCTGACGTCTACTTGTGGGATGAACCAAGCTCGGCTCTCGATACGATTACAGCTAATGCTTTTTTCTATCGCTTGCGTGCCTTCAATGCCGATCGCGGTATTACCTCACTGGTCATCACACATGATGATTCGCTGATTCCTACTTTTAGCGATGCCTTAATTACCTTAGATGCTCCGCGTCTTAGTAGTATATCATCGGCTACGGCTGCATCATCGACAAATCAACATGACTAATTGAGAAAGGAGTTACTTATCATGACAGAATCGCTAAGTATGCAGCTATCCGGATTTGCTTCCATCTATTTATTGCTGCTTATCGTCGGTGCTATTTTTAAAAAGTGCCACATTCAACAAACAAAATTCTTACTTCTTGCCAGCTTACAAATGACTGTACAGCTCATTATTGCCGGCTACGTATTATTATATATTTTTAAATATCCGTCACCGATTTTTACCTGTACCTACCTGGCCTTGATGATTGGCTTCGCCATTCATCGTGCCTTAAATAAAAATAAATGGCTCAACAATAAATTTAAATGGATTACCATTCTTTCTATTTTATTAAGCGGTGCTTTTATCGTTGGATTTATGATGATTGCCGTTATTCAAAAAGATATTTTCACACCACAATATATTATCCCAATCAGTGGTATGCTGGTCAGCGCTATCATGAATGGTAGCACGTTAGCCCTGAAAGCCTTTCGTGAGTCCATGGACGGACAACGTAATCGTATCGAAGTACTGATGAACATCGGTACTCCGCCGCAAGAAATTGTTCATCCCTTCGTTAACCAAGCTATGGAAACTGCGTTATTACCTACCTTGAACAACATGGTAGGCATGGGTATTGTTTCTTTGCCGGGCATGATGACCGGACAGATTCTTGCCGGTGCGTTGCCGAATGAAGCAGTACTCTATCAAATTACTATTATGATTGCAAACTCTACCGCCGTTAGCCTCGTATCCTTTGCTACGCTTTACTTTGGCTGTCGCACATTGTGGAACGATCGCTATCAAATTACTATTCCTTCAGCTAAATAAGGAAAAGACCCTTTCTCCACTAAAAAGGAAATACTATACCTCGGCAGAAATTCTTTTATACATACACTAAAAATGTATGTACAAAACCCCGTTATATGTCCATAAAAGCTATCGCAACACATAGCTTTCTAGGACAATATAACGGGGTTTTATTATTACGCTTTTACAGGATCATGCTTCTACAGTTTCCTTCTTATCACTGTTAATTAACGCAGCATCATTATAGGCCTCCTTATCAAATGTACCCATAAGCTTATCCACGACAATAGCATTTGTCATGGAACCGCTAACATTTAACATGGTACGACCCATATCGACAATCGGGTCAACAGCCAACACCGGAGAAATCATCCCGAAGTACGCGCCGAGTCCCGTACCGGATAAAGATACAGAAGCAGCCATCGTCGCCGTTCCCGGAATACCGGCAATACCCAAAGAGCCGAGAGCAATAACGATAACACTCATTACATACATGGTCATATCCAACGGCACACCGGCTACATTAGAAATGTACACAATGCAAAGTGCCGGGAATACGCCGGCGCAACCCTGCATGCCGGCCGTAGTACCAAAGCTGGCTACCGTATTTGCTGTCGCCGGATTTACACCAAGCTTACCGGTCAATGCACTTACCGTAGCCGGCAACACCCCCATACTGGAGCGAGATGTAAAAGCTAACAGCAATACAGCTTTTGCTTTACGGAAATACATAATCGGGCTCACACCAAACATCATCAGCAGTAGGGACTGAACTACGAGCATAATAGCTACCCCCACATAAATTAAGATGATGAACAGCCCCATATCGGCAATGGCCTGGAATCCTTTTTGTGCCAATGTAGATGCTAACAAAGCCAATACACCGTATGGCATAAGGCCAATAACAAAATCAGCTACCCATGAAATAACGAGATGCAATTCATTGAAAAGCTTGGTTACCATAGCAAGGCTGTCTGTACCGGTTTGTTTAATCAATCGTGCCACGCCACCGACAATAACACCGAAAACAACAACAGCGATAACATTTGTCGTAGCCATAGCATTCACCGGATTATTTGGAATTAATGCACGCAACGTATCTACAACCGGTTTAACTTCACGCATTTTAGAAGCGCCGGCTTCTGCATTCATCCCGGCCCCAAGATGTGTAACGGATCCCAATACAAGACCTACAATCGCAGCGATAGCAACCATAATCAAGGCGACTGCCGCCGTAGAAGATACCAGCTTTTTAAGATTAGCACCTTGGCTCATGTTCAAAATAACATGCACGATAGAAATAAATACCAAAGGAATAACCAACATGCGAATCAAATCAATAAATCCGCCACCGATGAGTGAAAACCACTTTGTGCTTTCCTTTATGTATACCACTTTCATCGGATCATTCGGAAACCCGGCGATAATCTGTACGGCAAATCCCAACACTGCCCCTAAAATCGTACCGGTAATAACCAGTGTTCCAAAGGATCTCTTTTGACGCTGCAAATAAAATACAAATCCCAGCAAAATTAGAAACAGAATCAAAATGCCAATAGTCATCGGACTACTAATCATCAGAAACTGTTGAAAAAATGGTATATCCATACCTTTCACCTCGTATCAATAAATTCTGAATGTGACTGCCACATTATAGCACAGTTAAATTCCTATCACAACTATATAATTTTAAAGTTATTCTAGTAAACTAATGCAGATGCACCGATGCTTTGCAGTCGTTTTGTTTCCACAACTTGTAGTATGCCTTATATATTCCAGTACACAAAGATACATTATAAAAAAGCTCCGACAGCCTTCCCGCACCGGCAGTGTGCAGGAAAACATATCGGAGTTCTTTACCTATATTACTTTAGTATGTCCCACAATCATTATACAGGGCACACTGCATACCGATTAACGGCTATCTTCTCATTCTACCAAAATAAAAGTTACATTGATAGGACCGTGAACACCAACGACACGAACCAATTCAATATCCGCTGTATTGGACGGACCGGAAATATGCACCACATTAGACGGGAAATCCGCCGGGTTTTCACGATATGCATCCGCTAAAAGTGCCATAGACTGCGTCATACGCGGTACGATGGAATCCGTACGAAGTACAGCAATATGTGTCAACGGCAAGAGGCCGATAGAACGACCGCTTTCCTGCATACTCGGCTGAATAACCGTAGCTGTTTCTGCAATCCCCAAAATCGGGAAGGTAATCCCCATTTCAGCCACCTTTGCTTCATCGATATTAGCCTGACGACCTTTTGCCGGATCCCACTGTACAAAGTGTGCAACATCTTCGCCTACAGTAGCAAAGGCATCCTTTAAGCCGTACTGTTCAACTTCATCGGTACACGGATAGATAACTTTCCCGCCACCTCGTTCCTGAATTTCATTCAAAATAGTGCCGGCTAAGCTGGCTTCATCAGTTACGATATATTTGGTGCCTACTTTTTCACATTCCGCCTTGAACATATCAATAATCTGTTCTTGCGTCATGTCCGCATACATCTTGCCCTGTGGGCCTTTCTGATAGGCGTAGGGAGCTACATAGTTAGGGATTTCGCTGCGGCCTAACACATGAGAAATGCGGTGAAAAAATGCTTTGCGTTTTGCTTCATCCATTGTTATGTCTCCTTACTTTCTCTTCTTCGCTTCGTATTCAGCGTATACATCACGGAATTTCTTGAGTTTCAACGTGCCCATATCTTTGGCCTTCGTCCAACCACCTACTACCGGTAAGAGTTTAGTCCAGTCAGCCATAACACCGTTCTTACTCATTAGCTTCATACCGATGGCACCGAGCTTAGTACCATAGTCGAAGAGGAAGGAATTACCGAATACAGTAGCCACTGTCTTGAAGATAGCTTCTTCTGCAGCCGGGCGCAAGTGTGCCTTATCCGCAATATTAACACGATGTTTCAAAAGTAATTCGTGGAGCGGAATCTTAACCGGGCAATGTTCCCAACATTCGCCGCACAATGTAGAAGCATATGGAAGATCTCCGGCTTTTTCATAGCCTACAAGAAGCGGTGTCAATACGGCACCCATCGGCCCCGGATAAATAGAACCATATGCATGACCCGTAATATGACGATATACCGGGCAAATATTCATACAAGCACCGCAACGAATGCAGCGAAGCATAGATTCAAATTCACCGCCCAAAATATTACTGCGGCCGTTATCTACGATAATAATATGAAGTTCTTCCGGACCATCACATTCACCCGGTTTTGCCGGGCCGGTAATCATAGAGTAGTAGTTAGAAATTTTCGCGCCAACGGAGGAGCGAACAAGCATTTCCATCATTACGTCCAAAGCGGCAAAGTCCGGTACCAATCGTTCCATACCCATAAGACAAATCATCGTCTTCGGCATAGAACTACTCATACGACCGTTACCTTCGTTACTTACAATAGTAATCGTACCGGTTTCGGCTACGGCAAAGTTACAACCGGTAAAGCCGATGTCGGCACGCAAGAAACGATCACGAATACGTTTACGTACAAAACGCGTCATTTCTTCCGGATCTTCCGTACCGTTGTAACCCAATTTATCATGGAATACCTGACGAATACGATTGCGTTCGAAGTGGAGAGCCGGAACTACGATGTGAGACGGCGGATTCCAGTCGGCCGTTTGAAGAATGAATTCAGCTAAGTCTGTTTCATTAACTTCTACGCCGTTATTCATTAATGCTTCGTTCAAACTAATTTCTTCGGATACCATCGTCTTGCCTTTTACTACCATCTTGGCATTCTTGGCACGTACGACTTCCATTACATATTCGTTGGCTTCCTTCGCATCCGTTGCAAAATGTACATGTGCACCGGCTTTTTCAGCATTTTCTGCAAACTGATTTAAATAGTAATCAAGATTCTTAAGCACATGGTCACGGATTTCGGCCGCTTCTTCACGGAACTCTTCCCATTCCGGAACTTGATCCACCAAGGCTTTACGTTTAGCATAGAATACGTCCTGCGCGGTCTGGATAGCTTTTACCTTAAAATCGTCGGCAAGACTTTCCTTTACGCGAGTCTTAAAGGGGCGCTGATCATATAAAATAGCCATCTTCCGTTCCTCCTAGCGACAATTTAATAGCTCTGCGATATGCATTACTTTGATGCGACGGTCAATTTCGCCGTCTTTGTACATACGATCCAACATACCTTCGATATTCATAAGGCATGCCTGGTCGCTACCGGCCACTACGTTTGCGCCGGATTCATAAATTGTCATCGCCTTTTCGCGCGTCATAACCGCAGAAATTTCAGGCTGTTTTACCGTAAAGGTACCGCCAAAACCGCAGCAACGTTCTGCACGATGCATCGGCAAATATTCGAGACCGCGAATATTTTCGAGAAGTTTCATCGGCTGTTCTTTAATCCCCATAAGACGAGTTACGTGGCAGGACTTGTGGTACGTTACTTTATCTCTGAAAGTAGCGCCTACATCGGTCACACCCAACACATCTACGATAAACTGCGTAAATTCATAGATGTGATCGCTCAATCGAGCGGCACGAGCGAGCCATTCCGGTTCATCTTTTAAAATTTCGCGATATTCATCGCGAATGGCAAAGGCACAGGATCCGGACATGCTTACTACATAATCGGCATTTTCAAAGGTTTCAATCGTATTCTTGATTGCTGCCTTGGCTGCCTGATTGTAGCCCGAGTTGGTAAACATCTGACCACAGCATACCTGTTTCTTTGGTACCGTGATATCACAGCCTAACCGTTCCAGCACCTGTACGCCGGCCATCCCAACGTGGGGATAAAACATGTCAATCAAACATTGTGAAAATAAATGAATTTTCATTTCCTCACATCCTCAACTTTCCTACGTACTTACACTTTAATTTGATTACCCACACTTGCGTATAACATGTCTCGCAACGCTGCCAGGCAGAGAGGCTTATGTATTCGCACGGAAATCATCAATCATCACCATCATTATATAGAATATTTTTATCAAAGTCCAAAGGTTTGCAATATTGGCAAATGTCCCTCTCCATATAACAAAAACGCATACACATTTTTATACAAAGTAAATACCATTATCCTACTATCCCAGTCAACATAAGGTTTATCATTATATTCTCATTTCAATTCACTTGTTTTAAGTCATTGAAAACCAATGACATCGGCAACATATCATCAATTATTTTTATATGTCTTGATTTGTTATTACAACCTTATCTTTTCACTATTCAAGCATCATCTTATCACTTAACAGAGCTCTTTCTAAACACGGATAAATACCTTTTCACATGCTGTTTCCCTATCTTGTATGCATTTCGCTCACACCGTCCTTCCTTGCTGCTAATTAAGTTTTATTGACGAATCACTCACGTCTAATTCATCCCTGCTCTTTATACTATAAATTAGTAAGATAACTGCAGCTAGAGTGTTACTGTGGTTCGTGATATAATCAGACCTGTATTATTGTTGGTTACATAATGTTGAAAGACAAACTATACACATGAGAAGGGAGTCATATCCTATGAAAAAATCAATTGTATTGCGTTATGCCGTACTGGCCTCATTAGTTCTTGGCGTAGGCCCCACTGCATCGGCCGCCTACACACCCTCATTGGCTGCTGCCGTTGCCTCTTCCGGTACCGTAAAAGCCACAGCTACTCAAAGCACGCCAAAGACTGATACGACAACTACCGCAAAAACGGATACCAAAGCCGCTGTATCACCTACTAAAGCTGCCGAAGAAGAAGTAGCTCGTATTGCGGCAAAGAATAAAAATGTGGCCACCGAAAAAGCCAAAGCTGCTGCTAAGGCATTACCGTTCAGCGACATCGACGGTCATTGGGGGCAGGAAGCCATTCTTTACTTGCACAAAGAAGGCGTGCTCAACGGCTACACCGATGGTACCTTCCGCCCGAACGAAGCCGTGACAACAAACGAATTCACCAACATCTTTGCTAAATCATTGGACATAGCTAAGAAGCGCCTTGCTAAAGCTGACAAAAAAGATTCTGCCAAAGAAAAACATATGACTGCTACTGCAGCTTCTATTACGGACGGACTCATTACGGATGAAAAAGCCGATGGTATTTCCCGTCAAAAATTCGCTATCGCTGCCGCACGCTATGCCGATGCCTTGGGCATCACCAATATTCACGGAAAAAAAGCCGTTGCATTCAAAGATGCCGATGAATTCGGAGCCGGCGGTTTGAAAGCGGCTACACAATTAGCCCAAGAAGGCTATATCAGCGAAGGCGCTGACGTAAGCTTCCGTCCTCATGACTTCATTACCCGTGCGGAAGCTGCCGCTATTTTATATCGAATTGACACCGGTAAGAACATTAATGCAAAATCCGCTACACCGGCACCAACGGTCACTGCCGTAGCCGATACGAAAGATGCAGACACCATCCTTCGTAAAGAAGCCGCCGAAGAAGGTATTAACAATGATGCCGTTGCTACTTCTGCCGAAGCACAGGACACCTTGGTGGATGCTGCTTTCAAAGAATTAAATCGCCTATATAAAACGCCGGGCAATATGCAAAATCATGGCGTAATGTATTGGAAAGACAATGTACTTCACATTGCATTAAAAAGCCAGGATGATTTGGACAAATTGAATGCACGCATCGAAAAGTTAGCTGCCGATGGTAAGCCATTCCTCAAAAACGGAGTTATCACCGAGCCTACTCGTTACAGCCAAGCCGAGTATGATCGCATTACTGCTAACTTTGAGCGCTACTATGCACAGCGTCAGCCGGAAGGCAAAGTTGTATCTGCTTACCCGGATGTAGCCCATAACCAACTCATCGTCAACATTGATAAAGATTTCCCATACATGAACGATTCCATCAAAACTGCCTTTGGCAATAAGGTGCGCGTCTTCTTACTTTCCCCTACCGCCGACACGACATCGGCCAAAGCAGCTGTTAAAGCCGGTAATTCATCTACTGCCGAAACCGCTCCGGCCAAGGAGGACGCATGAATCATTCACGCCATGCGATAACTGCTACATTGGCCGCTTTGCTTGTAACAAGCAGCACAACATTAGCGGCTACCGATTCATCCGCGCCGATTACAGTTGTGCGCCCGGTAGTCGCCACGGTTTCCACCGAAACAGCTAAGGATAGCGCTTCAATTCCCGCACCAATTCGTGTTGTTCGACCAAGTGAGGCTTCAAACGCCATACCGTTTAACGGTATGGTAACTTCAAAAGCAGCCACAGCAGCTGCAATTCAAGGCAATACTGCCACAACGATACCATCCACTGACAAGAAAGTTGCCACCCACGCCATACACACGACCGGTACAGAAAAATCCGATAAAGCCATGGGTTCCATCGGCCTTGATACACTGCGGGAAGCTAAGAAATATATTTTCCGCGATGTTCCCAGTACATATTGGGCCGCACAATCCATTGCTACCATGACGCAACAAAATTTAATCAGTGGCTACTCCGACGGCACCTTCCGCCCTGATAAACCGTTGACGCGAGAAGAAGCTGCTTCTCTTTTTAGCAAACTCATCAATGAACCATCAACGGTTATGATTTCCAGTACATTCTCGGATATTACTTCCGATCGTTGGTCGGCACTGGCCATCGAAGCGGTAGCTCGTAAAAATATTATCAGTGGCTACGGCGATAATACATATCGTCCGGAACAATTCATGTCACGCCAAGAATTTGCAGTGGTAGCCGACAACTACCTACACTATTTGGGTTATGAAACACAGGATCCTACCATCTTGGACAACATTGCCTACAGCGATCAGAAATTTGTAGCCTCTTGGGCTCAAGATGCTGTGCGCGAACTTGCATCACTTCACTTCCTACATTACAATCCGCGCAATTTATTTAATCCGGAAAAATATATTACCCGTGCCGAAGCTACGGAAATTACGTACCGTATGACACAAGGTGATACGGGCAAAGCCTTTAAGGACACCTTAATGAAACAAAAAACCGAAGCCGCTGCCGACGCATTAATCGTACGCACCTTTGGTAAAAATTATGATTTCCGTCAGCACGGCGTAAAATATTGGAAAGGTGACACACTTTGGGTTGCCTTTGCTAATGCGGATGATGCCAAGGAATATGGTGCCGCCATCGCCTTTGCTACTGATAAATCTGATTTACGTCACTTGCGTTTAACCACGGGACCTTTGACACAGGCTGCTATTGATGACATGCAAACCGATGCAGCCTATGCATATCACCAGGCACTAGCCGACGGTACAATTCTTGACGTCTATCCCAACACGTCTGTTAAACAGCTCGTTATTGTCGTCAACCATTTGCCGGATGCAGTGAAAAAAGATTTGTCCAAACGCTTTCCGGATGTACAGTTTATCAGCGAAGCAACTCGTGATTCACTCAGTAAGTAATATGCGCCCATTAATGCCTGCTCACAAGGATAGTCACGTTCACTATCTTACGTAACATGCTTCTGACAATACATGTCGCACAGTATCAAACAAGAAAAAGGACAGTCAAAAGACTGTCCTTTTTCTTGTTTTACATCACGTGTAATTTAGCAATATTTTATTTATCGCTCAACTTTCCCATCGGCAAATACAATGTACCGGCAGCTCGCGCTGCAATGTCACCTTGCTGGAAAATTAAAAATACATTGTGATCTTCTGTAGCATAAAACTCTTTTGGCACATTGATATCACGCTGCTTATCCTTCATAATACCGCTGTTTACAGCTGTTTTGAAATCTTCCGGTGCATCCGCCAATGCCTTCTGCAATTTTTCCTTATTCACTCCGCCAAAATCACTAAGCGATACTCGTTGACCACTGGTGGTATTAAAAGTAAATGCCTTTACAGTGTTATTTCCGTTGGCTGCTTTATCTTGAATTGTGTAGCTTTTAATAAGAACACTGAACAAACCGTTGCCATTTGCTTTCACATCATATGTAATGTACAAATTGGTAGCGTTGTCATTTTTTAAATTTGTCTTAGTCAAATCCTCTTGCAAATCTTCTACATAATCGCCAATAGCTTCATTAATTTTTTTCTGTACCGTTTTACTTACCGAGGTCACTTCCGGATATGTAATATCCATATGATTTCCTTTTACTGCTACCGGCGACACTCCCACTTGGAGGCGCTGATAAAAATTGTTCGCATTCGGCGCCATCACCATCATGCTGGCCCGCGCTTCTTTGTCACTGTTTTCTCGTACTGCTTTATTTGTAGTCGGCGCTGCCGTATCTGAAATTCGCGTACTTACAATCCCCGTCGTATTAACATTCGGCGATACTTTTACGACAGGCACAGCTTCCGATGTCACGGCCGATGCATCATGAGCCATAGCACCGAAAGGCAACGCCATAACAGCTAATATTGCTAACTTCTGAGCATAACGCATATATTCCTCACTTCCTCCGATTACTACATCGGTACACACAACACATAACGATGATACTTGCTAATTATGTATATTATCGCATAAGACTATGAATTTTTCATTAAGACACCCATTATACATTTAGTTTATTCTGTCATTGTCTTTCAAGAAAAGATATTTATTTCATTTTTGCACTACAATTCTCCCTACAACAAACACATCTCTATGTATTGTACTTATTTTTAAGTACAATCTTGTATACACAATGTACTTCCTTGCTTTTTGTCCTTCTAAATAGTACAATTGTAAATAATTGGGTACGGGTTTTTTTTTATTTACTGTAAGGAGGTTTTTCACAATGAAGCATGATTTTATGAGTCACGATCTTCATTTGCCGGAACTTACATTCCGCGGTATGCTTCTCGGTATTTTAATTACCGTCATCTTTACCGCATCCAATGTATACTTGGGCTTAAAAGTAGGTCTTACTTTCTCGTCCTCCATTCCGGCCGCCGTTATTTCAATGGCGATTTTACGTTTCTTTAAGGATTCCAATGTATTGGAAAACAACATGGTACAAACGCAGGCATCCGCAGCCGGTACACTATCCGCAGTTATCTTCGTATTACCCGGCCTGTTGATGCTCGGTTATTGGCAAGGATTTCCCTTTGCACAGACATTACTACTCTGTGCCTGCGGTGGTTGTTTAGGCGTTCTATTCACAATTCCGCTACGCCGTGCTATGGTTGTTAACAGCGACTTACCGTATCCGGAAGGACGAGCTGCTGCCGAAATTCTTAAAGTTGGCAGTCAGTCGCATGATCCGTCCGCAACGACGAAGAGTTCAAGTGGGATGAAGGAAATCGTCGGTGGCGGTATTTTTGCCGGCATTATCAGCTTATGTACTAACGGCTTCCACTTCTTAGCCGGCGAAATGAGTTTTTGGTTTGCCGTAGGGCGCGGTACTACACAGTTGCCGTTTGGTTTTTCCACAGCTCTTCTTGGTGCCGGTTACCTCATCGGTATTGCCAGCGGTATCGCTATTTTAATCGGTATGATTATTGCTTGGGCCGGCTTTGTTCCGTACCTAACTAACAGCTTACCGATGGGCGATGCTAAATCGCTAAGTGCCTTTGCCATGAGCGTTTGGAAATCCAAGGTTCGTTTTATCGGTGCCGGCTGTATCGGTATTGCTGCTATTTGGACTTTGCTGACATTGACCAAGCCTATATTGGAAGGTATGAAAATTTCTTTGCAAAGCATGAAGATGAGCAACGAAGAACGTGCAACGCATCGTATGGACACCGATATGAAGCCAACCACGGTAGGACTTGTATTCGTCGCTATTATCATCGGCCTTATTGTTTGCTTCTATTCATTTGTCAGTGCTGTTGATATCAGCCCGGTTCTTATGTGGACCTTGGTAGTATGCGGTATCGTAATTTCTCTCTGTATCGGTTTCTTCGTAGCTGCTGCTTGCGGTTACATGGCCGGTCTTATCGGTACCTCTGCCAGTCCTATCTCCGGTATTGGTATTTTAGGGATTATTATCTCCTCCCTCGTTGTATTTGCTATCGCCTCCGCAAATAATTTATTTGCTACGGAAGCAGGTACTAAATTTGCTACCGCTATGGCGCTCTTCATGACAAGCGTAGTCGTATGTATTGCCGCAATTTCCAATGATAACTTGCAGGATCTTAAAACCGGCCAACTCGTAGGCGCTACACCATGGAAACAGCAGGTGGCTCTTCTCATTGGTTCTATCGCTGGGGCTATCGCGATTGCTCCGGTATTAAATCTTTTATATCAAGCCTATGGTTTCACCGGTGCATTACCTCGTCCGGACATGGATCCATCCGCCGCTTTATCTGCACCACAGGCTACCTTGATGACGACTATTGCTCAAGGTATTTTCAGTTCTAACCTTGATTGGAACTATATTCTTATCGGCGTTGGTGTTGGCATAATTTGTATTATCGTAAACTTAATTCTCAAGAGTACAACAGCCACACTTTCCCTACCACCACTGGCTATCGGGATGGGTATTTATTTACCGCCATCTCTTGAAATGCCAATCGTTATGGGATCTGTTATGAGTTACTTCGTAGGTAAGTACCTCGTTCAGCGTGCCAAGGAACGAAGCGGTGAATTAGCTGATGCCGATGTGGAACAATGCAATCGTCGCGGTGTGCTTTTCGCTTCCGGCATGATTGTCGGCGAAAGCTTAATCGGTGTACTTATTGCTATTGTTATCGTATTATCCGTTACATCCGGCGGCAGCGAAGATCCGCTGTCTCTTGTTGGTAAAGACTTTGCCAATACAGCCGAATGGTTAGGCCTCGCCGTATTTATTGGTGTTATCGCTTACTTCATTCGCTTGGTAGTATCTACTAAGTTCAACAAAGAAGAAGCACTGGAAATGAAACGCGTTAGCGAAGAAAAATAATAAATAAAATAAGCCTGTATATCTCAGCGGTCAAGTGCTATAACACGACACGCCTATGATATACAGGCTATTTTTATTTGTCAGAAGAAATATAATTTACATGCAACCAGAAATTTTCCTCTATTTCTAATGTACTATGCCATCACAATCATAGTGACAAAATATAATAATATTATTTCTGTATCGTTGCGGTAGTACCCTCCGCAGCCTCTTCATCCTGCCGGGCAGATATTTCGGTGGCTTCCTTAACAGTCGTATCAGCGTCTGTTACTATCGGTTGATTCTGCGCTGTTGACTCAGCCGGCATCATAGTTGCCATCGGCGCTGCCGGTTGTGCCTGTGCAAAATTAGTCGCAATGACCTGACCGGTAACCGCATCAAGCGACACGTCATAAACTACACCTTCATGAGTAGCCAAAGCTCTGTATATCGGGTGAAGAGCTACTTGCGATGCAGGTGCTTTCACCTGAATTAAAGAAATATCCTTGAACGTAAGCTGATCCTCCGGTACATTAACAGTTTTTGCTACAATACTGCGTGCCGTCGTTTCATCCAATATGGCCATCTGCTGGTGCTTTACTTTATTTGTCGTTGCCTGCTGCAAATTAGTTGACTGTTGTTCTGCGGCTGTGTGATTCTCTGCTACCGGTTGCGCCTGTACATTTTCTGCCATTGCTTCATCGGTAGCTGTCATTGATGCACTCGGTGTTGCCGGCGATGCCTGCACATCATAAGATGCCGCACTACTGATACCAAAACCACCCATCACCGTTAATGCTAATGCTCCAGCAAAGGCTCGGCGACCCCATGTCTTGTAATGTACAGGAGATACGCTGCTCTTGATCTGTGTCATAGTTGCTTTTGTTTCTGTCTGTTTCATATACATTCCTCACCTTTCTGTTCATATCTATATACATCATACATAAGACTATACATCGTCTTTATTTACTATATATCAAATTATATATTAACAATATGAAAATATAGTGAAGATAGTTATAATATGTATTCCACAACTACTATCGTTCCAAAAATCTAAATACGCTAATCTCTCGCGGACAATTCATACGCACCGGGAACCAATGCCCCGTCCCGTTATTGACATATCCATAATTATTACCATCGCGGTACATTCCCTTCCAATACGGTGTTCCTACTGGTACCAATGAATTACCGGACACATTAATCTGACCACCGTGAGTATGACCACTTAAAGTAACGGGAATATTTCGTTTAAATGCATCGCCAATAAAATCCGGATGATGCGCCAATAAAACAACAAATGCTTCTTGCGGCACTCCTTCCAGAGCCGCTTCAAGATAAGATTCTCTCTGTGCCTGACTGCGCGCAAAAGAATAATCTACGCCGGCTAAATATACAGGCCATGAACCACCACTGAGTCGAAGCGATGAATTCCGAAATACACGCATTGATAAGGTCCCGAATGATTCTAAAATAAGCGGCACATTATGAAAGTACTCATGGTTCCCTAAAATATAGTCGATTCCATCAGGGATTTTAGGGAATAAGGCTTCCAATCGTTCGCATAATCCCGGCAAAAAGTCAAGATTGTCAATTAAATCGCCGGTAATTACCAGACGATCCGGATGTTCTGCCAACACTCGCTCCGCAATCTCATCAAAATCATGCAAATCAATAAATGGTCCTATATGGACATCACTGATTTGTGCAATCCTATAGTTCTTCAAATACATCGGTAAGCTATCGAACAGCAGGTCATGATGAGTAACCACTAAATTTTGTGCACCTTCAAATGCCTTAACCGAGGCTCCGCCTATAGTAATTGCCGGAATAGCAATGGCTGCACCCTTTAAAAATGCTCGTCGCGATGGATTTGCCACGCCATCATCTGCGATTATCGTTTCTCTCGGATCATCTGTTGCACCTGTACTTGCCATCTTTGTTGGTTTACAAAATCTGCACCACAACCATCCATAACCAACGAGAACTGCCATCAATGCCACCGCTACGGCGGCACCGATCATATATCCATATACTTCAATCGTCCAATCGCGCCAAAAGCCATACCATTCACCATGATATAAATGGCCCTGTGCAATTTGATAATATGCCGCTCCAAAAACAGCAACAATCTCTATCCCTAAAAGGCTCCAAAACCAACGTTTTTTCTGCGGTACTCCCCATAAACGCAATGGTAAATACGCCATGCCCAACATAATCAGCAAGGTACCAATACTCACAACTGTTAAAAAAATAACTCTCATGTATGGCGTCTCCTTCCTTATTCATAGCAGAATGTTACACGCACTATGATTGACAAAAAACAGTAAGCTTACCGTGAGGCCCGGCCCAAGGCAAAGTAGCAAACTCTTCTTTGCGCAGCCAACACCATCCCTCCGGTAGCGTCGGTAACGCGTTTTTTCCTTTACCTTCACTCCGTACTTTACTGTCATCCACGACTTTATTGCTATCCGTCTCTTTTACTTCTGCTTGTATGGACTCTAATGTACCCTCATATACATCCATAATCCATCGACGATGGGAGAATACGTGAACCAGCTCCGTTACTTTTTCTTCTTTAATTACCACAGATAGTCCCAGTGCCGCCAACTCAGACTGTATAGCAGCTACACCTTCTTCGTATACATGTCGTCGATCATAGGCATTCGGCTTTGGCAATATCGCCGATGTACGGCGTTTACCTCCGGGTTTCTTTTTTACCTCAAACGCATCATTTGTAACTATATCCGAAAATAATATCTCTTCCTTGCGTGAGATATGCTCATCATTTTTCTTTGGTTCCGGCAAGGGTGCCAACTCGACAGTAGGAAACTCCCACATAGATCGCAATAATCCCCGATTCGGGCGCCGATGCAACAAATAATATCCCTTATAGGAAAAAAGTCCCACCCAAAGTGGGATGGTAGGTACTTTTGTATTTTTTATTCGCACCGGTAAATCCTTTGCCGTACCTGCTGCCAACGCTCGGCACATATTTGCCAATGGACATACTTCACAACGCGGTACTTTCGGAATACATACAGAAGCACCAAAATCCATAAGCGCTTCATTAAAATCACCAGGGCGATCATATGGCATCGTTTCCGACACTAAAGCTTCAATCTGTTTACGCCCGGCCGTTTTTAAAATATCATCGTGAATATCATACAGACGCGCATAGACGCGTAACACATTACCGTCCACAGCCGGTTCCCGTTGATTAAACGCAATAGATAGTACTGCTCCCGCCGTATATGCGCCTACGCCGCGTAGACTTTCCATCGCTTTACGATCGCGCGGTACTTGACCGCCGTATTTATTCACGACTTCCTGTACCCCAAGTCGTAAGTTGCGCGCTCGTGAATAATAGCCCAGTCCCTGCCAAGCACGAACCACCGTATCTTCATCGGCAGCCGCTAAATCTTCCATTGTCGGAAATTGCCGCATCCACTGCTCGTAGTATGGTCGCATTGCTTCGATACGAGTTTGCTGTGACATAATTTCCGATACCCAAATACGATAAGGGTCTTTACTTTCCCGCCAAGGCAGAGCCCGCTTGTGTACGTCATACCATGCAAGTAACTGTAATGTCCACGCCGGTATATTAACTTCATTTTTATTATTCATGGGAATACCCCTCATAAATCCATTCTTTACAGAGCACTTCATCCTCTAATTCAGCAATAGTTTCTACCGGCTGTAACCACATATGGTCTACTGCTTCATTATCATCGGCAAATGTAATAACGCCTTTCAGCCGATATCCCTTAAAAAGTTCCGGCAGCCAAACTCTGTCGCCTTTCCACATAGATTCATACGGAATATCCTGTATCGCAAACCATTGTGGTTCCATTTCTTCCGACATAAGCGGCAGTCCCTCATACTGAGAAATCATATACACATAACCGATATGAGTAAGCTCCGGTGCAGCAGGAAAAACAAAATCAAAAAGCGCTACTGCCTCCAAATGATTTGGATCCGCTACCAACGATACCTCCTCAAATAATTCTCGCACCATACAATCGCGAAATATTTCACCATCTTGTACCTTACCGCCAAATCCATTATACTTATCTGCACCGAAGCCACGTCTCTTGCGCCCCAGCAATATATTTCCATTCCCATCAACGGGAAATCCTAATGTCGTTGGTTTCATTGTTCCTCCATTATTCTTCGTCGCGTTATTCATTGTAATTTTATATATATTATAACAATACTGCCAAAATCTACCAACATATGATAGTATAGTATCAGTGAGGTGTATTATGAATAATCCATTACTGTTTAATATTGCCATGGGGCGTACCAAACCAGAAAATATCCGCCACAAAGACGCCGATTGTCCTTTTTGCCATCCGGAACAGTTAACGGATATTTTTGCACAGGACGGCTCCATCATATGGCTCATGAATAAATATCCCGTATTGGAACGGACTTGGCAAACAGTTATCATTGAAGGCGATGACTGTCACAGCGAATACTCGCGCTTTTCCTTAGATAAGGCCGAACACGTCTTGTCCTTTTCGTTGGAAAAATGGCAAGAAACTATGGCGCGACCGGAATTTACTTCCGTTCTGTACTTTAAAAATTACGGGCCCATGTCGGGTGGCTCCATCCGTCATCCCCACAGCCAAATCGTCGGTCTTTACGACTACGATTATCGCGAGGACATAAAAGAATATCATCTTGATGGCTGGATCGTAGACGAAACCGATGATTATCGTATTACTATTTCCGATAAACCCATTATCGGCTTTTTCGAATTCAACATTCAGTTCGATCCTCATTGCCATCGACGAGTACTAGCACTCCGCATTCAACAAATCTTACGATATTTGTTGGGAGATTTTTCACGGTATGCTGCGTCATACAACTTATTCTTTTACGACCTTCACACCTCGCATTACTATGTAAAAATCGTACCGCGCTATTTAACGTCACCGCTGTATGTCGGTTATCGTATCAGCCAAGTAGGTAATGACGAACGCATCCACTCTATGCTGGACGAACTGCGCGCAGCCATAAAGAATTGAGTATCTGTTTGCGTCATACATAATTAGTAACATATACTCGCTGATGAAAAGGAGTTTTTTATGAAAATTTTCGCCATTGGCGATTTGCATTTATCCGGTACACCACCACAAAAACCTATGGACGTCTTCGGTGAACACTGGCATAATCATTGGGAAAAGATTCGTACCCACTGGCAACAATCCGTCACTGATGACGACATTGTATTTATCGTCGGCGACACATCGTGGGCCATGCGTCTTGACGCCGCTTTGGAAGATCTTCAATCTATCATGACCTTGCCCGGACAAAAATATATCATCCGCGGCAACCACGACTATTGGTGGACCGGTGTAAGTAAAATGACCAAAGTCACCGATGGTGGATTGACTTTCTTACAAGGCCACGGACTTGCCGTACCGGCATCCTTAACGCCTCAATCAGCCGTGCTTCTTGCTTTTGGCGGAACCCGAGGCTATTTATGTCCTAACGATGGCGGCTTCACTCCGGACACAGACGACAGCATTTATGCCCGTGAACTGCTTCGCACGGAAGCTGCTTTAAAGGAAATGGATACAGCTATAACAAAGCTATCGGCAACAACCGATGCTCCGCCACTACGGATATTGTTACTGCATTATCCACCGTTTAACGATAAAAATGAAGCCAGCGGATTTACAGAGCTAATGGAGCGCTATCACGTAGACCACTGTATTTTCGGACATCTCCACGACAGCCTTTCTTTTTCTCGTATTCCCGAATCGACCGGGCACACGCGGCTCCATTTAGTATCTGCGGACTACATGAATTTTTCATTAAAACAGATTTTATAAAACAACGATTACAAAATAAATTCTATACATTAATTAATAGGAGAGACTATGAGTCGCATTCACAAAGAGCATCTACAGGCCGGCTACATTTTCGGTGATCCGACCAACGAAGAATATATTTATCTACCCGCCGGCGAGGTGGGTACTGACGCACCTATGTGCGTCATCGAGCGCGGTTCCTCCCGTGAAGATATTTCTTTAGATGAGGCAGCGCACTTAATTGATACACTTACCTTGAAAGCCTGTCAACATCCTACGTTAGGAAGACGCTCCTTTTAGAAAATAATCATACACAATTCTTCTATAAAAATATGCCGCGCAAACGACACATAGCATTCTGTCGTTTACGCGGCATATTTTATATTCCCAGGATATGTACTATCGGCTCATACACGATATGTAAAAATCCCCAAACACCAAGCCCGCACGCAGCGCCCACCAAGGCACCGTTAATACGTATCCAGCTTAAATCATCCTCCACCTTCGACTCGATAAAATAAATAAATCGCTCCGTAGACAACCCCTTCAACACCTGTCGCACTATAACGCCAATAAGCGCATGCCCCTGGTAGAGCACATATTCTGCCAAACGATGACAAGCAGCTTCCAATTGCTTTCTAATCTGAGGACGAGACCCATAGACTTTCCATAATTCCTGTAAGGATTGCTCCAATACTGCCGCCGGAGTTTCTTTAGTAACCAGTTCATCCACATAAGGGCAAACGTAGGTGAGAATAACTTGCTCCCAATTTTCTTCCGCAATCCATTGTCGGAAGGTTTTATCAATGGTGCCTGTAACCGTGCTGTTATACGCCATAGTTTCTATCGGTATCACCCACTGTTGCATCCAAACCAACCGTTCCCGACTGCCCGGTTGCTTCCACCGTTCTAATAAACGATGTAATTCATGTAGCAAAGAAACGGCCATATCTCGCGCATTAATAATGTCCGTTGCCTCTGACAAACCAATAATAAGTGCCTTCCACAAATCATCTTTCTTCTTTTGTATTTCCTCATCAATAAGATTGGTCACCCATTGAATAACACCGGGCCTGTCTAACTGCTGTTGTAATTCATCGAGCCATTTTATAATAATTGCTTCATGTCTATTTTCTCTGCACACCGCAAGCAACCATTGTTGTAGCGGTCCGACAATCGACTGCTGCTCTAATATACTGCGCAATTTCCCACCGCTCCATTTGGCCCATTCAGCTTGCGTACGCTGCTGCCAAAGTTGTAAGAGCCCTATCTGCAGCAATGATTGTAATTGCGCTCGTCCCTTAGTTCCGGTAATATATCGATCCAATAACGGCATAAACCGTACTGTTGCCAATGCCATCTTACAACGTTCTAAGGTAAGTAATTTTGTATCCGCCAGTTGAGCAATTCCTTCAATAAGCCTATCTTTATTACGCGGAATCAATTCCGTATGATACGGTACTCCCAACGGTTTTCTGAATAAAGCCGTAACAGCAAACCAATCGGCTACGCTGCCGATAAGTGCCGACTGTACTACCCAGTACAAAGCTTCGTACCAAACAGCGGTCGTATAGAATTGTCCGATAAAAACAAACGTGTATAGCACTGCCGACACCAATAATACTCTGTCGGCCCAGCGTCGTCTCACACCTTTGGTATTCATACAAACAAACTCCTTCGTATCACTTCCGCCACCATATAAAATACACCGCCTAACATGGCCCCTACCAACGAACCATTAATGCGAATCATCTGCAAATCATAATCCAGTTTATCCCGCACAAGAGTAGCAAGTTTTTCCGGTGCATACACAGACATTTCTTTTACCACTGCCGTATCCACAAATCGACGCACCCGTCGTAACCACGGCACCATACTTACCAATACAACCCGTTCCACCGCTGCCAAGCGTATCTCATCTGTTAATAACGCTTCCGCATACTCTATAATTTTTATTTCCGCCATAGCCCAAAGTGACTGACTTGATGTAATCATATCTTCGGCTGTTAATTCCTCCAGCCGATTGATAACCCAATGATCCTTTTTAGACTCTATATATGCTTGCCACGTCGAGTTATGCGATAGCTCATTAACCACGCCGATAGCTTTGGCATACACATATTGTCCCAGCGGCGATGCTAAGGATTCCTGTGATTCCAAATACGCCGCACCTTTTCGCTGGATTAAATCCGTAATATGTTCCGGTGACACGCTGTCGCCTCCAAAAGCCAATGCAACCTCACGCCAAAAAGAATCTTCTGCATAACGATTCATCATAGCTGCTACTACGCTGGCAATATATGGCCGCAACCCATTGGCCTGTATCAATTGTCTAAGCAAGCGATTTATGTAAAGCCATAATACGGAAGCCGTCTGTGGCTTCAAAAGGCTCTGACAAAAATGAATTAAAAACGGAGTCACCTGCCAATGAGTGACTCCCCTCATGGCCGTCCGGCGCAGTTCTTGCCATAATGGTTCCAATTCGACTGTATCTGCCACCCGTTTGCACATACTAAACAGCATTTTCTTCCAGTGCATTCTGCCTTCATCACTCAAGAAATATACTATTATGCGCCGCACCGCATGTTCACGTTTAATAATACGATACATATGCGGCACTCGTAATAGTTCATCCACCATCATCACCCGAGCCATTTCGATAAGGCGTCCTTTGCTGCGCGGAATTAATGCGGTCTTATATTTGATTCCCAACGGTCTATCAAAAAGAGCGGTTACCGCATACCAATCGGCCAATCCCCCGATCATAGCCGCACCGAATACATGCATCAAAAAAGCAAAAAACGGATGCGCCCGGAAAGGATATACGCCAAGAAAACCTATAACCATTGCAATTAATAGTAAGGTAGCATACTGTCGCCTATGTTGTTTTACCATCGTTCTTCCTTCCGTAAACATCTGCGATTGGCATCGATACTGACTCATAGCATTGTCATATCGCCGTCTTTGTCCGGAATCCATAAAGGCATATCCTCATACAAAGCCTTAAAATATAAAGACGGTTTCCATTTTGGACCATTGGCATGCATGGGCACGAAAAGCTGTTTCACCTTCGCCACATGTAAAAACTCAATAGGCCCCCACTCTCGAGCCTCTTCGAGACGGGCATCTACCGGAAACATAACCACATCGGCTTGCATACCACGCACCCGTTCAAATTCCTGCACCGCATAGTTCCGAGCAAATCGATTATTTTCATCGGTATCGCCTAACCAATGCCACCAATTCAAATCACCTGCGTGAAACACCGTATATTCTCCATTGTTTACTAAGAAGGAGCCACCTTCATCAGTGGAACCATACATGGTCACCATTACCTGTCCCAGTAAAACAACGTTACCTACATCCATAACCGTAGTGCGATTCTTAGGCATCCCTTCATGAGGTACATCGCGATGCACAATATATCGTGTCGTTTCACCATTATCAAAATCCAAAATAGCCGGTACATAATGATCGCCGTGCCAATGACTGACAAAAAACCAAAGTTCCCGTCCCTTTTCAGCAAACCGGTCTACAATACCGGTCGGATCCTTGTAATAGTCAAATATATATACGCGGTTGCCGTCATCCCAAGCAAATCCGCTGTGATTTAAGTAATATAATTTCATAGCCATCCATCCTTAACCATAATGTTATTTTGATTTTATTGTGAAAGCATTGTCTTTCCTATTAATCGTCTGTCATTGCACACCTATCGATGACAGTTCACTTTTGCATTTTATGTAAATCTACTGTTTCAAATGATAATTTTATTAATTACAACTATATTATACCACTTACCTATGTAAAATAAAAACTCCGCTATATCGCGAATATGCGATATAGCGGAGTTTTTCATGGCCCAATCTCAAAGATAATCATTGTTAAATCAGAGCCAACATATGCAATTATAATTAGTCGATGCTTTCAGCGGCAGCAATAGCAGCTACGTCAACAACATCCTGCGCGAAGCAACCGCGGGACAAGTCATGTACCGGTTTAGCCAAACCTTGAATCAATGGACCAAGAGCCGTAGCACCGGCAAAGCGCTGTACCAACTTGTAACCAATGTTAGCAGCCTGTAAATCCGGGAAGATAAGAATATTAGCACGACCGGCTACTTTGCTATCCGGAGCTTTACGGGATGCCACGGACGGTTCAATGGAAGCATCCAACTGAAGTTCGCCGTCGAAATCAAAATCAACATTGCGACCCTTCAAGATATTAACAGCTTCTACAACTTTATCTACTTCCGGAGAAGAAGCGGATCCCTTTGTAGAGAAGGAGAGGAATGCTACGCGCGGATCAGTCATACCGGCTACTTTGCGAGCTTTTTCTACTGCAGATGTAGCAATATCGGCAAGCTGTTCGGACGTCGGGTTCGGGATAACGCCGCAGTCGGAGAATACGAGCATACCATTATCACCATACTGCTTAGCATCGGTGAACAAGAACATAGAGCTGGAAACAGTTTTAAGACCCGGTTTGGTTCCCACTACCTGCAAAGCGGCACGTAATACGTTAGCTGTCGGGCTAGCAGAGCCGGCTACCATGCCGTCAACTACGCCCAGACGAACAAGCATAGCGCCGAAGAAGAGGCAATCGCCAAGCATTGTTGCTTTTGCTTTTTCCTGAGTCATACCTTTTTTAGCGCGTAATTCAACGAAAGTATCTACCATTTCGCCAAGACGATCATACGTTTCCGGATTGATAATTTCCGCACCTTCTACGGAGAAACCGGCTTCTTTGGCAGCTGCTTTGATTTCGTCCGGATTACCTACCAATACCGGTGTTACGAAACCTTCTTTGACGATGGTCTGCGTAGCTTCCAATACACGTACATCTTTATATTCCGGCAATACAATTTTTTTGCCTAACGGTTTTACCTGTGCTTTTAAGTTCTGTACTAAATCCACGTTATCTTCCTCCTTATGATGAGCGACATTCAAAACGTTCGCTTGTAACGCCTCTATTATATCAAATATGCAAGAGAGATTAAAGGTTTATTTGTCATATCCTACATGCTTTGTCAACCATAGTCCAATACCTAAGGCGATTACACCGAGCACGGTTAAATAAGCCACTACGCCGGGCCAGCTCCAAAATGTTAAAAATTGTCCGCCCAACGATCCAAACACGCTGGCACCAATATAATAAAAGAGCATATATAAAGCGGTAATCTCCGCCTTATCCGCCGAATCTAAACGGCCCGCCCAACTGCAAGCTGCCGAGTGCGCACCGAAAAAGCCAAAGGTAAAAATGCCAATTCCCAACAACTTAATTACAATCGGCATAAATACGGATACCAATGAACCGACAAGCATACAAACCACGGACAGACAAATAACCTTGCCATTACCGATAGAATCCGACATCATCCCCATAACTGTCGATGACACGGTTCCTAACAAATACAACAAATAAACAAAACCGATGGCAGTCTGACTAAAATGGTACGGCGGAGCTAATAGTATATAGCTGATAAAATTATAAACACAGACAAAGGATCCCATAATCAGCATCGCCACCACATACACGCCTACCAGATTACGGTTACTCAAAATACGGCGCCCTTCATTCCACAATCGATGCCACGGAATAGGCGGCTGGCGCACAGCTTTCGGCTTCGGCAGTAACACCCAAAACAAAATCCCTAATACAATATATAAAATTGCTTCGATAGCTAATGCATATCGCCACGACATATAATCTGTCAGAGTACTGAGAAGGATTCGCCCTACTAAACCGCCTACCGAGGTACCGCTCACATAAATACCCACTACGCCCCCAATAATGGATGGATCGAATTCTTCATTAATGTAAGCCACTGCCATTGCCGGAAATCCGGCTAACAGCATACCTTGGCACAACCGCATTAACAGAATGAGATGAAAATACGAGCTCACCGCAATGAGCACTGCCAATACCGACGATAAGAGCAAACCAATAACCATCGTCAATCGTCGCTCCAATCGATTCGCCACACCGGCAATCAATAGCATTGATGCTGCCATACCACCGGTGCCAAAGGAAACGGCTAAACTTGCCGTCGTCGGTTGCAATGTAAATGTTTTAGCCAACACCGGAATAATCGGCTGTACACAATACTCGACACCAAAGGCAATCAAGCTGCCAATAAATAAAGCGATAATCGCTTTATAATACTCCGTCGTTTTACTTTGTATACGCTCCAAGCTCTCCACCTCCACGTAGGTCCTTTTTCTCTAAAAGCTATACTTTTTATTACTATCATCCTCTTAGTATACTTTTTATTCATGCGTCCTATGTTTTCTAAGTACAACTCTGCTATAATCTAATTATACTCCAAAGTACATCCTCGTGCGACGGAGATACCTATTTTTTATTGTACTTATATTTTTTAGGAGCTATTATCCAGGAGTAAAATCACTATACTCCCATGCTCGAAAGGAGATGAGATGTATGTCCTCACCATCTGAAGCAGTACCAAAACGGACAAAACTGCAAAACGGCGGTCTTATAGCCGGCTTTCTACTGCTCATCGCCATCTTGTTAATTCCTACCGCACCCACCCTAACCAGTGCGGGGCATCGTATGATTGCCATTTTATTTTTCTCCATTGTCATCTGGATGACCAGTGCCGTATCCTATCCGGTTAGCGCCACTATGATTACGGCTCTCACGGCAATGCTTCTCGGCACATCGCCGGATATGGCTAATCCCGCCAAGCTAATGGGAACAAAAAACGCCTTGTCCTTAGCTATCTCCGGTTACTCCAACACCGCTTGGGCATTAGTAGCCGCCGCTATGTTTATTTCGGTGGCCATGACCAAAACCGGTTTGGATCGGCGTATTGCTATTTCCGTTTTATCCAAAGTAGGAACTAAAGTAAGTCGCATTTATATCGGCGTTATCGCCACCGGCTTTATTCTCTCCTTCTTTGTCCCCAGTTCCACGGCTCGCTTGGCCTGCCTCATTCCGATTATTCTCGGTATCATCGAAAACCTAGGCGTTAATAAACACAGCCGTTTCGCTTCGCTGCTCGTCATCGGAGCTGCCCAAGCCGATACGCTTTGGAACATCATGGTTCAAACCGCAGCTGCACAGAACCTCATTGCCGTAGGCTTTATTAACAGTCAGCTTCATACTCATATCAGCTGGCTCAACTGGTTATTGGCCGCAGCCCCGTTCTCCCTTATTATGGTCGTTATTTATTACTTCCTATCCTTGAAGCTTATCAAACCGGAATTCTCGGAACTCCCCGGGGGAAAAGAACAAATTCAACGCATGAAGGATGCTATGGGTCCCATGAGTTTTGATGAAAAGAAACTACTCACCATCTCCATTATTCTTCTCGGCTTCTGGGCCACCGGCGGTAAGTTGCACAGTTTCGATACATCCACAACAACCATCGTTGCTATTGCGCTTTTCTTTATGCCTGGCATTGGCATTATGGATTGGAAATTCGCTCAACCTCGTATCGGTTGGGGTTCCATCGTTATGTTCGGTGTCGGCATCAGTCTCGGTACGGCATTGTTGAAAACTAAAGCTGCACTTTGGTTGGCCGATGCGTTCATCAATGCCTTCTCCCTCGATCAGGCCGGAGCTTTGGCTCTCATCGCTATTATTGCTGCCTTTCTCATTTTAATTCATCTCGGCTTTGCATCAGCCACCGCTTTGGCAGCTGCCATGATTCCTATTGTTATTTCCATATTCCAACGTGTTGCCTTACCCGGCATTGACGCTGCGGCAGCTACAATGATTTTACAGTTCTCCGTTTGCTTTGGTTTCATCTTACCGGTTAACTCACCGCAGGGTATGGTGGCTTATAGCTCGGATACCTTTGAAGTCAAAGATTTCATCAAAACCGGCGTACCAATTACCATCATCGGATATATTTTGCTAGTGGTTATGGCCGCTACCTATTGGCATTGGTTGGGATATGTATAAAAACATTTAGTACTATTTACTAGGTTCTTCTATTTAAAAGTTTTCATAATTTATTATAGAAAGCGTTGCTCGCAGGCATAGATAAATAAATTCCAGCATTTATTTCTTCTCTACTGTGAACAACGCTTTTCTATATTCTTTACGTATACCCAACTATTTCTAATAGCTGACTCCGTCGGTCGCACCGGTACTTTTAAATAACTTTGCACACTATCATACAAAATATCATTCTTTCCAATCCGACCTATCCATGATGAGGGATAGGGGATTTTAAACATTCCTACTTGTACTAAATTATCATAAAACATACGGAAATTATCGTTTGACGGTAGTCGCTTGCCATTCCTATCATAGATAAACTCATACTGTATTAAATCCGTCGGTAAAGATACATTGAAACCTTTGCTGCCATAAACACAGCTAAAAATATGTCTGCCTGTTTAGATTCTGCTTTTTCCTTTGAAAAAATTAGAGCTGAACTTCTAGCAGAAAATCGTCAAAAAGCATTCAAAAAGATTGGACACCTTTATGTATACTAGAAATGGAACCGGAGCACATATCAGGCAAAGAAGCTATTGAGCTTGTGAGCCACCGTAATCAGATGTAAACCAACACATATAACTAACATGATGCCCACTACAATACGTTAGTATTACCGTTATACTACCATCATAAGCTGTACATTTTCTATACGATATGCTATACTACCAGTGTTTTTCGATATAGATAATAGGAAGGGACTCATTCATGAAAGAATTTATCAAAGGCTTTAAAGAATTCGCCATGCGCGGCAACTTTATCGACCTGGCTGTCGGCGTAGTTATCGGCGCCGCTTTCGGCAAGGTTGTCTCCTCGCTCGTTAGCGATATTATTATGCCGCCTATCGGTGTACTGCTCGGAGGTATTGATTTCTCCGACTTCTTCATTACCTTAAACGGTAAACATGCAGCTACGTTGGCCGAAGCCAAAGCTGCCGGCATCCCGGTATTGGCTTACGGTAGTTTCCTGAACGCTATCGTTCAGTTCTTAATCATAGCCTTTGCTATTTACGTTGTTATTAAACAGGTAAATCGCCTATTCCCTAAACCGGCTCCGGCACCGGAAGCACGCAAATGCCCGTTCTGCAAACAGGACATCGCTGATGACGCAACCCGTTGTCCGCATTGCACGTCCGTATTGGATGAAGCTGCTACAAAATAGCATATAACGAAGAAAGCGCCCCTTGCAATTTACGCAAGGGGCGATCTTTTTATATACACATCAACAAAATCAAATGAACATCTTTCATTATTTATAATGTACTACTTAATAACCAATACCGGACATTTAACATGAGCAATTACATGACTGGACACACTGCCAAGAATAAATCCCATAACTGCGCCTAATCCGCTACTGCCCATAACAATAAGATCTGTACCGCGTTTTTCTGCCAAATCAACAAGATACCGTTTCGGAGAACCTACCGCATAAATCGTTTCTACATCAATATTCTTCGGCAAGCTATCTTCGATAGCACTGAGCATATCTTCTCCATGCTGACGTGCTACTTCGCGAATAGCACCTTGTACTTCATTGCCCTGTACTTCCGCACCTTGGCGATCTTCCATCGCTTTCAGAATCCGTTCACTCGCTTTCGGCAACGCTGCGTAGGAATAAGAAAACAGATTTTGTGCATCCACTACATGAACCAAGACAAGTTTGCTACCGTGAAATTGCGCCAATTCCACCGCTTTATCCAACGCACGCATTGCATTGTCAGAACCATCCATAGGAACCATAATTTCTTTATAACCAGCCATACTACGCGCCTCCTTCAAAGGACAACAAGCACACCCGTAACCTATGAAACTCTTTTCTTACCTTGATTATACGCCATCATGATTAAAAAAGCTAGTTATCTTGCATTTTAAATATAGTTTTATAATCGGCTTGTTTACCACCATTCATTGATATACGTATTTTCTCTGGGGAATACCATATCCAAAGCGGTTACTATGTCAGCAGATGCTTGCAAGCGCCCTTCATATACCAAGTCCGATGCATCAAGCCGTCCCATGAGAAGAAGGCTGAGCCCGCCGATAGTTATCGTGGCTTCTGCATTGTCCGGCATCTCACTGATTTTTTCTGCACTCACACGACTGCCACCTAATGTCAAGCGATAGGTTCCCGTATTCCACGGTGCCAATGTATCGGTGAGTCCCAAGGTAATTTCTTTTTTTATTTTACTCTGTCCATCACGTTCCTCCAATGGCCGTGCCGGCACCTGAGCAAACGCATCAACAACATCTACAATACGGCTCATCATAAACGGCATTGTCGTATACCCTTGCTTACCGTTGGGGTGAAAAATATATGACGTATCCTGCAGCCCTTCGTTCCATCGTATCGTTTCTCCCTGTGAGCGATGATTATAAAGATAATTCAATAAACTCTTCTGTGCCCGCCGCGTAGTATATACCATTTCACTAACCATAATTTCCGGCTCACCCAATTTATATGCCATATAGCCTTCCACGTTTCCCTTTTCATCGTGCACATAAGCAACCTGCACACCTTCAGCAGTAAAGCTTCCCAGCAAGCGGCGCCATTCTTTTTCGCCGCGCACGGCATAGCCGCTCAGCTTTTTCGTGTATACCTCATATACCGGCGCCAGTAATGTCCACTCTTCTTCGCCGGCTAACAAACCATATGCTAATTCTTTACCCGACAAAGGTCGCAACTCTTCCAGCGGCATCGTCCGCACCCATTGATGAGCATATAAATCCCACCCATATTGCTGATAAAAAGCGGCTTTCGATGGCATAAGAATTGTTAATCCTTGGTGACGTCGACGCAACTCCGTCAGCGCCGCGCTAAGGAGCTGCCCTCCCAAACCTCCGCGCCGAGCAATAGGATGTGTCGCCACACCAACCATATAACTGACCGGTAATTCTGCACCGCGCACGCATAATGCATACTGCCGCAAATGAACCGTCGTCAATACTTTTCCGTTTTCTTCACCGACAAGCGTATGTTCCGGTTCATAGTGCTTACTAAAATAATATTGAAAAAACGGATTATCTGCCGGTTCGAAACAATAGGCCCACAAGTCTTTGACTTGATCGTTTATCTTACCTATACGCTTTTCCGCCTCGGACGCCAACATATAATTCATAGCCATAACCTCCTTATACTGTGTCTGTTGTCATTAAATTTTATACAAAAAGGAGTCCCCCAAAGGGACTCCTTTTTACATTGCAGTATCGCAACTGGTTTTATTCTGCCGGTAGTGGGCAAATATCGGAATATACGGCATCATATTTTTCTGCAAAATGATCCGGATGATAGGATTCCTTTGCCTTGCGAAGTCCCGGTAAGCCCATATCTTCTTCGCGGTTGATAAACTCGTAATCAGCAAATTCATGACGAATAAATTCGTTATTAATCGCCTGATACAAACCGCGAATTGTAGGGTTCGCCTTTTCAATATGAATTAAGGCAATGCGATCATTCAGCGGTTCCCCAATGGTAAAAGCCTCTACACGACCAAACAACTTAATGGCACCACCGACTAAGCCCAATTCATCCCAGTGTTCGAACAGTAACTTAATGGCTTCCAATTCGTCTTCGATACCTTCTTCATGATGTGTTTCCACCCACGATTCGGCTGTAGCAATGCAATCCGCAAACAAATCTTCCGTCAACGGCATATATTCATAATTGGTGTATTGCATACGAAATTGATTCAAATGGTTTTTCTTTTGCCGTAATTTTTTACCGGACAAATTAATTAAGTCCTGTGATTTATAAATATATTCAAAATTATCACGGTCCGGCGTAAATTCATAGCAATCCGGGCAAAGCTTTTGCATGCGTTCCATAATAATAGGGTTAACCCCTTTAAGCTGGAATTTTAAATTATTTTGCTTAAACCACTCTTTAGCTCGTTCTAATCCGTCGACAAATTTTGCATCCTTACCGGCAAACGGTGGCAACAAGAACGGATCACGCTTACCACCGCCGAGAATATAGAGAACGCCATCCTCTTCCGCCCAGCGAATACCATACGGATCCTGCCACATATACAACGTTGTAAAACAATTATCGGATGCTTCATAATGATGCTCTGCAAAGTACGCATCAATAAGTGGTTTATCTTTTAACTCAAAACGCTTAAAGTCTAAAATAAGACTCGCCTCCTATATCTATAATTTCATGCTCTGCGCTGCGCATCGGCGCAAACACATATATTTAAAAAATTCGGTTACGCTTAATTATACTATAGAAGTCGGTTTTGTAAAATAGGTTTACAAAAATTTTGTACAATTATTTTGCGTATCATCCAAAGTAAATATATTCTCTATTGTAGTCCATTGCTATGGCAACTACAATATATCTTTACTCCATTTACTGCTCATCTCCGCATAAGCTGCAAAGGAAAAGGACCGCACAGGTACCTGCATAAAGCAGGTCCTGCCTGCGGCCCTTGCCGTTATATATACTGCGAAATCAACTATTAACAACGGTATAATAATCTTCGCCTGTGTATTTATTCTTCTTCTAATTCAGATTTAGCAATAATTGCCACCGAGGCCACCTTATCGCCCGCATCAAGGCTTTGCGTTTTTACGCCGGAAATTGCTTTGCCTTTCTTCACCGCAATATCCTTCATATCAAAGCGAATAATCTTACCTTGTTCGGAAATAAGCATAACTTCATCATGGTCGGTAACAATTTCTACAGCCACTACATCACCGGTCTTATCAGTAATGCGGAAATTCTTCGTTCCCTTGCCACCGCGTTTCTGAAGTCCATAAGCATCTTCGTTATTGCGTTTGCCAAACCCTTCTTCACTGATAGTGAATACTTGACACGCATCACCAGAATCGGTAATCACACCGGCACCAACAACTTCATCACCGCTGTTCAATTTAATACCGCGCACCCCTTGTGCGGATCGTTTCATAAGTCGTGCATCTTCCTCGCTAAAGCGAATCGCCATACCTTTGCGGGTGCCGATGAGAACATCCTGACCACCGGTAGTAATGCATACGGAAATAAGGCGATCGTCTTCACCGAGAGAAATAGCATTTAACCCGCTACGGCGAATATTCCGATATTCTTCGATGCTGGTACGTTTAACCACACCTTGCTTCGTCACCATAAAGAGATTGAGATCGTCCGACACCGTTTCAAGATCAATCATGGTCGTTACGGCTTCGCCTACATTGAGAGGCAGTACGTTGATGATGGCTGTTCCCCGTGAATTACGGCTGGATGCCTCAGGTACTTCATAACCCTTTAAGCGATATGCTCGGCCGGCCGTAGTAAAGAAGAGCAACGTATTATGCGTCCGCACGTGGAGAATCTGTACCACGTAATCATCTTCCTTCGTCTTCATGCCAACCACGCCGACACCGCCTTTATGCTGATTGCGGTATACGTTCGCATTCATACGCTTAATATAACCTTGGCGGGTCAAAGTAATAACCATTTCTTCGTCTGCAATGAGGTCTTCCACATCGAGCTCGGACGTATCCACAGTAATTTCACTGCGCCGTTCGTCACCGTATTTATGCTTCATATCCGTCAGCTCTTCTTTAATAATACTGCGCTGACGATCTTCACTGGCCAGGATTGCCTTCAAATCAGCAATCAACAATTCCAACTGTTTGTATTCTTCTTCAATCTTTTCTCGTTCCAAACCGGTCAAGCGGCGCAAACGCATATCGAGGATGGCTACCGCTTGTTTTTCGGTAAGACCGAATTTACTCATCAATGCGTTCTTGGCAATCTCATCGGTTTCGGAAGCACGAATCGTAGCAATTACTTCATCAATATGATCGAGAGCAATGAGCAAGCCTTCCAAAATATGTGCTCTTGCTTCGGCCTTATTTAATTCAAATTGCGTACGGCGTACGATAACGCCTAAGCGATGCGCAATATAATGATTCAAGACTTCTTTCAACGTTAAAATCTTCGGATGGCCATCCACCAAAGCCAACATAATTACGCCAAACGTTTCCTGTAATTGCGTATGCTTATACAATTTATTGAGCACGATGTCCGGCTGGATATCCGCGCGCAATTCAACAACAATGCGAAGCCCCTGGCGGTCGCTTTCATCGCGCAACGCAGTAATGCCATCGATAACTTTGTCGCGACTCAAAGCAGCAATGGATTCGATAACGCGCGCCTTGTTGACCTGGTACGGAATTTCCGTAACTACGATGCGGTGCTTGCCCTTGTTCATTTCTTCAATGCGGGCACGGGCACGCATTTTAATACTGCCGCGGCCGGTACTGTAAGCTTTCTTAATACCGTCGCGTCCTAAAATCAATGCGCCCGTCGGAAAGTCCGGTCCCTTGATGGCTTTCATCAAACCCGTTACTTCCACATCTGGATTATCGATGAGCATAATAAGACCGTCTGCCACTTCGTTTAAGTTATGAGGCGGAATATTGGTCGCCATCCCTACGGCAATCCCCGCCGAACCGTTGATGAGCAGATTCGGAATCTTGGACGGTAACACCGTCGGTTCCTGCAACGATTCATCATAGTTCGGCATAAAATCAACGGTATCTTTGTCAATATCCGCCAACATTTCCGTCGTAATTTTAGCCATGCGAACTTCCGTATAACGCATGGCCGCTGCCGAGTCACCGTCGATGGAGCCGAAGTTACCATGTCCGTCCACCAGCGGATAGCGCGTGCTGAAATTCTGCGCCAATCGTACGGTTGCATCATATACGGAGCTATCCCCGTGCGGATGGTATTTACCTAATACATCACCAACAATACGGGCGGATTTTTTATACGGTTTATTCGGGGTCATCCCCGTTTCATGCATAGCATACAAAATACGCCGATGCACCGGCTTCATGCCGTCACGCACGTCCGGTAAGGCACGCATAACGATAACGCTCATGGCGTAATCGATATAGGAGCTCTTCATCTCTTTGTCAATCTGGACGGGTAAAATCTTACCATGACTCCAGGTCGTTTCCTCCACAGTCTCACCTCATTTAACTTACATACACCGCGGTCCTCGCCGACGGCTTCTATACGTTCCATTACATATAATTTATTAGTACATTGCATTATACCATTTTTTACAAATGCTTGCTACTTGCAGGAATCATTTGTTCGATTACAAGTTCCTATCATGCAATAAGCGATTCATCCGAAACTCTTCCACTATGTCCATAAACGATTTTTCATGGATAGGATTTTGTTTCATACCAAACAGATGGCTTTCACAATGACAATCGCTACAGCCAAAGCCCGGCACCTGCCAATCGGCTACGCCTTTTACAGCTTCTGCCAAGGGACACTCCAGATCAGCCGACGTACGCACCGGTACCGCAGCAATCATCTCGCAATGGCCACGGAAATAATCAAGGTGCCAGTGCATTTTCTTTCGCTTCCGTTTATGTCGTTCGATGCGCTTCGTCAAATTTGCTTTCGCCGAGCCGACGTACAAATAATAGCCTGCCGCAAAATGGATACAACCTTTACTGCCAATGACAATATCCTTCGCTTCCGGTAGCCGCATAATCATAATATAATCACCCGCATAATGTGCTTCCGCCGCCAATATATCCTCCGGATACTTACAAATTCGCACCACCTCCGGCATGGTAAAATCGGCGGTCCAGCGCAATGACACAGCCTTCCAATCCAAAGCGGGGGCTACACTGCGGAATGTTTCCGCAAACGCCAGGTCGGTATGATAATCCGGCAAAAACCACTGCGCCCGATCCCATTGCACTAGGAAAAGTACGCCCGCTCGATACCCGTCCTTACGCAATGCTGCCAAGTGCAGTAAATGCTTGCGTCCGCGTTCGGTAATCGCATCGGGAAACATCGCCCCATCGCGACTAAACAGCGTGCAAGATTTTACTTCCAATACGAAGTAATCCCCCGCCTCGTTGATCAATAACAAGTCAAAACGGCTGTCACCGACAGTGTACTCGCGACGTTCCACGCGCCATTCTTCCCAGCCGGGAATTTGCTTTTCATTGATCAGATATTCTGCGACATCATTACTGTAATTTGTATCCAACATAATGGGGACTCCATCGCGCTCAATACCGATAACGCGATACGCTGTCTTAGCACCCGGTTTTTCGTGCGGCACCACATACATGCCCACGCCCTTATAAAGAAGCTCCCACATCCGTCCCGGATTGGGTAAATGTGCAGCTACCTCATTACCGTTTAAGTCAATATATACAACAAATCGATTCGGCCTGCGTAAAAAAGTGCCGCGCAACACCGTATCATATAAAACCTTCATACATCCCCATCCTTCTCACATATAATTCTATAGGTCCTTACGAGCTATGCATTCAAAAGAATTCACCGTTATCACAATAATTCTTTCCCTCCATAGGGAAGAAAATAATACAGCAATCCTTATTTCCGTTTGCTTCCTTTAACAGCTTTGTTAAAAAGGTAGCCACGTTCCGTTTTATTTCCTCCGGGCGTTCGAACCAATACACTTCGGCAAATGTATATCCATCTACAATAGCCCCGTCAAAAATATATTCTGTAGCTTGGTGCTCAATGGTCACCCAATCACGCGGGCAATCCACAATGGATGAAATACCGTCTACAATATCCTTACTCCGTGCGATAACAGCAGCCTTATCAATTCCTCGTATTTTTAAATGCGGCATAGTGTCCTCCTTAGTAACCATCAATAATATATATTTATTATACAAGCATCGATGCCTGACTGAATAGTCGCTATTTCTCGTCACATCCGTCCATGCATCGACATCGTCAATATAATTCCTAGTCAAATTCAGGTATTTAGTATAAGATGTAGCTATAGCTACATACATTGTTTGCAATCATACCGTATACTTGTATCATACGATACACCCTCGGCGGTGTGAAACTATAATAATCCATATACCAAATAAAATATAATCTGTAATGTACCTAAACCGTACCTAAGAGAAAGGATGTAATACATATGGCTCAAGTAGCAGGTAACCTTCAACGTATTCGCAACGGTCAGCGCCGTTATGCTATCACTCCGCGCATTCCCGCCGGATTTATTCAACCACAAACATTGCAAAAATTTATTGATGTGGCCAACACTTTCCACGCTACATTAAAAATTACCGGCGCTCAGCGCATCATGATTACCAATTTAAAAGCAGAAGATGTAGACAAAGCCTGGGAAATGTTAGGCATGCAACCGGCACATTCCGTATCCAATCGCGTACGCAGCGTAAAAATTTGTCCGGGTACCACATTCTGCAAACGTGCTAAACAGGACAGCGTTCATCTCGGTATGCAACTGGAACAAAAATATATTTCCAAAGAAATGCCGTCTAAAATGAAGTTCGGTATTTCCGGTTGCCCGAATTCCTGCGCCGAATCCATTACCAAAGATATCGGTATTATCGGCACCGAGCAAGGTTGGCAAGTATATGCCGGCGGCAGTGCCGGTGCACATCCGCGCTTTGCCGATCTTATTGCCGAAGTAACGACGGAACAGGAAGTACTTGACCTCGTTGACCGCATGGTCGCATACTATAAAGAAAACGCACATATCGAACGCATGGGTGCCTTCATCGATCGCATCGGTCTTGCCACCTTCAAAGAAGCCGTCCTCGGCGATGACTATGTTCCGTCTGCCGAAGATACCGCAGCGGCTCCGGCAGAACCGGTAGTTAATTTACCGGGCATGGCCAACGAAAAAGGCGCGATGCCGCTTGAAGCAGGCGAACCGATTACCGCCGATTCCATCGTGCGCGATATTATCGAAGCCTATCCGGAAACGATTCCTGCTTTGCAGGCTATCGGTATGGGGTGTCTCGGTTGTCCGTCGTCCACAGCCGAACCGCTATGGCAGGCTGCCGATATTCACGGCTTTGATGTTAATGAATTAGTAGAACGTTTGGAAACTATTCGTAAAGGAGCATAATACATGTCAGCATTTCTCGGTCACATTCACTTTTGGTTGTATAAAAAAATTCAACTTATCAATGAGAGAGAACAGTTAATTTTAAAGGAAGCGGAAAAATCCTTGGATGATCTCGCTACCGAATTGCACGACACTGCTGTTTCTATGTACGGCGAACCGATTCCTGCAGACCGTAATCTGCAGATGATTATCGACCACAGCAATATTCACGGTTGGCTTCAGAACCAAATTGAAGTGACCTCTGTACGAGAAGCGACATTTATAAAAGACTTACTCGACTGCGGCGGCGATATGGCTACCGATGCAATTCTCACTGCCTTTGTCACCCAAGGCACAGCATGCGGTACCTTGGCAAAAGAAAAGCTAGGTGATGCCCAGCATACTCCGCAGGAAGTATATCAGGCTATGCAAGATTATTATTTAAACGGCATGCCTTGCGACGGCGGTGACACTATCATCAGCGAAAGCGATAGCGAATACATTTGGGCCGGCACACATCAGAATCAGCGCGAACACTGGAAAAAAGCCGGTGTTAGCGAAGTATTTATGGCTGCTGCATATCAGGCTTGGTTCCGCGCTTTCGTAGCCGCCGCTGCACCGTATTTACAATTTAATGTTATCTTAGAAGAAAATAATGCACCACTCTATCGTATTAGCAAAACAGTGGCCAATTAATAAGGAGGAATTTCCATGGCAGTAGGTATTGTTAAACAGGATCCGGGCCTTCTCTTTGAAGGTACTAATTTCACCATCGTAAAGAAAGCCGGTAAGGCCGGCGATGTGGTAGGCAATCACAATCATCCGGAAGCCAATATTATTTTCACCGTCGTCCAAGGCGAAGTGAAGGTCTTATTAAATCAAAGCGAGGAACACATTCTCACACCGGGCAAAGTTCTTAATTTTGACGGCGACAATCACATCCAAGCCACCTTCATTACCGATGGAGCATTCGTAGTAAATTTGATGAAAAAATAATTTATCTCAATATATAAATCTATAAATTATATCAACATATAAAAGGGAACAGATATAGGCATTGAACATCAAGTCGTATACATGACATTCAGCCTCTATCTGTTCCTTTTTTATTATGAATAGCCATTCTTATCAGCTCATGAATACCCCTCTTTTATCAGTAGCAGAGCGCACCTCGCAGCCATCATAGGAATTATTTCTACAATGGTTCTTGGTCTATATCTATTCATTTTACTATAAGAAATTATCCCCTGTTACCACCAATGGAGCATCATCAATGACTACAACTTGCTCATACCATTATTCAAACTGTATCTCAAGCTTGTATTTTAATTCGCCATACGAAACAAATTTGTTGCGTCTATTATAATAGGATGTTAAATTATTTCTTCCGTCACTTTCATTGCCGTCAATACATATATCAGAAAAATTTTTTATAGTAATCAGGCTACGAACTCCTTGCTATAACTAACTGTTTATAAGCTAATCCACAGCAACACCAACCACAGTAACTACTGTACCGAGAGTAAGACTATGGAGACTCATTTCTCCCAGAATAATTCTCTCGTAATACGCACAGCCTTTCAGAAAAACTCGTATAGAAAAAGACATCCCCTAATGAAGCGAACCCCTTTCGTCAGATTTTGTCCAACAAAAGGGGTTCACTTCATATGGAATGTCTTTTTTATTTGCTGATTATTTTTTCAACAAAGCAACAACGTCCTGCGTTACGTCAACGCCCTGGCTATCCGGTTCGGTGGATACAACCATACGCGGATCAGCTACGATAAGCGGCAAGTTTTTCTGTGCACGAACGGTGTCGATTTTTGCCTGAATATCTTTTTCCATCGGGGCTACGATTTTTTCGATAGCTGCATTTGCTTTCTTAGCTACCGGTACATAGCTCTTATCGTATTCAGCCTGTTTAGCAGCGTCATCTTTTAAGCCCTGAATTTTCTGAGCAATCTTCTGAAGCTGCGGCTGGTATTCAGCATTTACCTTTTCAACCTGCATGTTGATTGCACCGTATCCCGGGTACGCATTGTATACCTGACTCATATTAATAACACCGATATTAGCGGCGCTGGCCATAGCTCCCACACCAACGGTGCCAAGCACTGCTAAGGTTGCGATCTTCTTCTTCAAATTCATTTCCCTAGACCCTCCTTAAAATATGTGTAGTAAAATATGTCTCAATTATAGCAAAAATACGTGTACACGGCAATACATCACGCCCTAGGTGGAATATATCGCCTCTGCTTTCACTGTCTATATCATAATAGATAATAGTGAATTACAGATGAATACACGTAATTTCGCTATACATATATGTATTTGTATATGGTCATGCCATTTTTATTTGGCATCTTCATCGTTAATGTAGATGTATTTATCTTTCTTTAACTTGGAAATAATTTCCGGCACCATGCCGATTAAGCGATCGAAACCGCTGTAATTAGCAGACCCTTTAATGTTGAACAATTCAACGCGTTCGCCTTTAATAACCAATACAGCCGATGGTTCCATTTTAGCTCCGCCGCCACCGGCCGGTCCGCCGGCACCCAGTCCGAGCACTACATCAACGAACGGCACCAAGGTGGCATCGCCGATTTGAATCGCTTCGCCTACTACGGTTTCTACTTTGATCATGTGTTTGAATTGTTCAAAAATCGCCTCTAAATTAGCCTTGTTAAAGGTGTTTTTTGTTTCCATTATACGTTCCTCCAATCGCCGACTCTCTCTGAGTCGTCCTCACCTACATTAGGTCTTCGCTTTTTCTGCCCACGTAAGGCATATGGTTATTTTTTATGTGTCTTCTTGTAGTGTCTTGCAAATTTCAGTGCATCCATCAGGAAGCTGCGCACCGGCTTAGCCAGCACAAATAAGGTGCCGTACCAAGCAAACACGCCGGGATACATACGCCCCTTCACATCCAGACTGCCCAGGCATATGTTGTTGGAATAATCCAACTCCACTTCCTTTGTACCTTCCGGCCATAACGAATAGATGGTGGCTGCGGCAATGCCCATATCAAACGGATTCCCGTTACCAAAACGACCTTCCAATCGTACATGTCCCGGCAACGAATGATGATAGCATCGCTTGATAAACAAAAGAAGCGTTTCGTACAGCGCTACATTCTTGACATGTGGCATGAACCAACGCTTGTCAAAACCGTCATCCGCCTGTTTGCCTTCTGCCGTCTTCGACGCATCTTCTTCGGTCCTTTCGGACTGTGCAGCCGTTTCGTCAGCTGCTCGCTTCGGCGCATCCAACGGTGTGCCATCCTTGTCAAAGCGCACACGTTCCGCCGGCTTTGCCGCCTCAACAGGCTTCGTTGCCGTCTGCTGCACCTTAGCATCTGCCGTCGTTTTAGCTTCTTTCTCCGTTTCGGCTTCGTCCGCTATTTCATCGGAGAAACCATCCGCCGTTTCCTCCTGTACACGTCGCGACAGCCATTCTTCATAATCGCGGGTAGCCCCCAACTTGGCTTGTCGTAAAATGTATACTTCCTTAAAGAACGGCTTGCCCGACTCATATGCAAAGTGAATGCGGAACACACGTCCCAACCACTGCACCTTCAACGCCGCCCGATACGGTTTGCGCGAGGACAGTTCCACCGAATATGTAATCGGACTGAACAAAATCCCTACAATCAGAATCAAAATAACCAGCAGCACGATGGCTATACCGGTCACATGCACCACCTACCTCCGATTTCTGTAACCCATCACAATACCTATTTCATCTCATTTGTATGTAATTCGCCGCTTGTGCAACAAATTCCTTCTAATTTTCTATGCCCAAACGTGCGGTAACGCCTTTTGTGTAATAATGCTTACACTCCTTCATTTCCGTGACGAGATCCGCTGCCTCCATAAGCCAATCCGGTGCTCCGCGTCCCGTAAAGACAAGCTCCGTTCGGGGATTACGCGCTGCCAATAACCGTTCCGTCGCTTCTCGATCGATAAGTCCGAAAAACAGCGCCATGTTGTATTCATCCAACACGATAAGATCGTAATCGCCGGAGGCTACTGCTGCCAGGGCCCGTTCAAAGCCTTTGCGAATCAATGCCACATAGGAAGCCGGCGGCTGTCCTTTAGGGAATACCACCACGTCGTCACCCCATTTAGCCAGTTCCTCGTCCGACTTCATTCCTTCGGGAATAATGAAAAACGGTTTGCCTACCGTTTCCACCGTAAGGTGTTCTAACTTGGGAAGCACAGCATGTTCACTATATACCTTGGATTTCATAAATTGGAGAAACAATACATCGAGTCCGGCCCCGATAGCACGAATAGCCAAACCGATAGCCGCCGTCGTCTTACCTTTGCCGTCGCCGGTGTAAACCTGTACATACGTATCTTTCATAGGAGCCTCCTTTCCACGCTTGGTATACACCCCTATTCTATCACACTTAGCATAACATGAACATGAAAATCACAGATAAAATCGCCGTCTTTTCATTTTTTGCAAACCGATGCGCTATCATGCATAAAATGCTTTCTTTAAAACTACCTGACACCGGCGTGCCTACCTTCATCCGGCCAAGGTACATTTCGCATAGAATGATTTTCTAACCAGCGAAGCAAAAAATCGCGAAATACCTGCGCCGCTGCCGTTAGAGGGCTATGAAGGCGGCGTACCAAATAAATCCATTGACCGTCGCCACCATTTTCGCCAAAGGGCCGCACCACAATTTGCGGTGACGAATATAAAAAAGCGCTGTAATCATAGCCAACCGCAATAGCACCGGTGCGTTCCACCAACTCGGTAATAAGTCTTTCATCAGATATCTCTGCCAATATATCTACCTTGTAACCGGCGAGAAAAACGCCGTTATCCATATGCCGCCGAAAACACGCATAGGCCCGTCCTTTCCCAATCATTAGGCGCCCGTCCAAATCCCGATAGGTTATGGCCGGCATTGCTGCCAAAGAATCTTCGCGGCGCAGCCGCACTGCATAGCGTGAATAAAACAGTTCGTCACTGACAAACGTCTCCTCCGTCACCGGTCCCGGTACAATAGCAAAATCGCAACTTTCCGTCGCCAGGGTTTGTAAAGCCTTCTCATCTGTTGTATCCACTACGCTTAACGTAATATCAGGATGGGCTTCACGAAAAGCCGTAATAAATGCTGTCCCCAGATAGGTCATTATATGATCCATTGATGCTATGGTGACTACCCGGCAGGCATCGCTTGCTAAAGAGCGCATCCGGGCAATATGTTGATATTCTTCGGCAATGCGATTTACATGAGGTAACAGTGCATTCGCATATGGCGTAGGAATCAATCCTTGCGACGTACGTTGAAACAAGGCTTCTCCCAATTCTTCTTCCAAAGAGCGAATCATCTTACTCACACCTTGTCGCGACACATGCAATTCATCCGCTGCTCGCTGTACATTGCGATGACGGTATACAGTCATAAAATATTCAATTTGTTTTTGATTCATACAAACTCCTTTCTCATTTTCTCACAACATGTCCACCCTCAAAATACGTCACCAATTTTCCATTCTCATTACTCTAAATTTTCTACAAATTCCTTTCTCAATAAAGCCTTCTCTGTTTTTAAATCCCCCGGATCTGGTTGTCGTGGAATTTCTATTACAATCGTATAGCCATTTCCTTTATTCGTATTTTTAAACACATGATTTATAAATTAAATTGATATCTTCATTGTACCCCAACCAATCACCAAGACGCAACTTTTTAGTTGCGATTATTCATTTTTAGTTTCTTGTGGATGAATAAATATATAGATATACTAAAAATATGATCAATGTGGTTAAGTGCAACAGAGGGGCTAATTTCTTGGCGAAAAGTAATTATCCAAAATATTGCTACCACATCCTCAAAAATGTAAAAAGATGAGGAAAGAACAGATACTATTTTCTATAACAACACGCGAGGTGACTACTATGAAATTAACACAAATTCGTAACGCAACTAATAAGCTAAGCTACAATGGAATTACCTTTCTAATCGATCCATGGCTTATGCCCAAACACCAATTCTCTTTTGTAGACATTCCGGGCCGTCCCTTCCATGTCCCCGATCCGGTAAAAGAACAATTACCTATGCCTTTTTACGATCTCCCTTTACCGGTAGCCAGTATTTTAGAAAATGTAGATGCTTATATCGTTACGCATTTACATCCAGACCACATCGATATAGCACCGGATGGTAGTGTTGGCGCACCGTTGGATAAACATCTCCCCTTATTTTGCCAAAACGAAGCAGATGCCGTCGTCTTAGCACGCTCCGGATTTACGGATATTCGCGTGCTTACATCTGCACCCACCGAATTTTCCGGCATCACTTTACACAAAACCGAGTGCCGCCACGGCACCTTTAGCCCCTGCGGCGAAGCTATGGGTATTCTCTTTTCCCATCCCCAAGAGCCTATTTTTTATATTGCCGGTGATACGATCTGGTATGATGCAGTACAACGTACGCTTCAAACCTATATGCCCGATGTAATTGCACTGAATTGTTGTGCAGCAGAAACCGTAGAAAACGGGCGATTACTTATGAACGACGAAGATATTGAATGCGTACAAAAAGGGTTATAGGACAAAACGTGTTGGTCCTAATCCCAATAAGTAGGAAATTCCGT